>Ga0255437_1038_pt1 | contig 9661 bp, 13 predicted proteins | sample ANMaggSeSYBR02I4_FD_182644 | JGI IMG/M metagenome (GOLD analysis project Ga0255437, IMG submission 182644) | Sediment cell enrichment communities from methane seep in Santa Monica Basin, California, United Staets - ANME aggregate JGI... | ecosystem: Environmental > Aquatic > Marine > Cold seeps >... | reverse complement strand
CCTTCGCGAATACATTGGTTGAGGTCTATCATGAGATCAATTAGAAACTCAGGGAATTCCATTCCGGTCATAGCTTTTATGGCGTCTTCATCTGAGACAGCAACATATTTTGCGTCTTTGCCAAGTACATCATTCAGCACTGCCACGGCCTCAGCATAGGATAACGCTTTGGGACCAGTGATGGTCAGGGTCTGGTTGCGATATTTTTCAGGATTCAGAAGAACGTCCACATTGACGGCGGCAATATCCCTTACATCGACCCATGCGACTTTGCCATCCCCCGCGGGAAGGTAGAGAGCGCCGTTTTTGTAGTCATCTCCATGGAAATTAATAAAATTCTGCATGAAAAAGTCTGGAGCAGTTATTGTGTAATCAATACCGCTTTCTTTTAAATATTGATTCGTTTCCGCCAAAACTTTCCTGACACCGATGGAAGATTTTCCATCGGCTAAAGAACCGCTGGAGCGAACGATATGTTTAACCCCGCATTTCCTGGCAGTATCAATAACGTTTTTCCCCCAGGTGATCATGTCCGGATGGTTTGCCAGGACCATAAAAAGGGTTGAAATTCCTTGCATTGCCGCCTCAAGAGATTCTGTGTCTGTAAAATTAAGGGGGACGGAATCGACACCGTCAATTGACCTGCTGTTCGTGGCAGCGATAAAATCGGCATTTTTCTCCTTTAAAAGCCTGACGATTTCACCACCAATATTCCCGGTTGCACCTGTAACTAAAATTTTTCTAGCCATTGTTTTTCCTCCTGTTGAGTGATAAAGAATTGATATTGTTTTCTTTATGAGACTTTTGTCTCGCTATGGTGTTAAGGGCTCGCTCAAAAATAACTTCACATTTTAAGCGCCGATGCATCCCGCCTGGCTGCGTTGCGAAAACTCGCAATATGCCAGATATTACTGCGTTTTCGCGCCTTGCCATCCGGGCGCCTCAACACTTAAAAATTGTGAATTAATTTCTGAGTGAACCCTAAGATATGCCTTTGCCGGGAAATTGTATTGGAGAATATTGAATAAATTTATTGTAAAAAATTGTTCCGGAAAGGGAAGCAATAGTTTTTATTGGAAAAAGACAGCCATACACTTCAGGCGGAGAGTTCTTTTAAGTTGCCCCCCTGTAAAAAAAGGATTATTATTGGCCAGAGATGATTCAGGCAGTGTTGCGGGGGCAAACTACAGCAAGGATCAAGGGAGGACAAAGTGACAGATAAAATAAAATCGGATGGCAGTTGTCCATTTTCGGTTTCAGATAACCTGAAAATTGAAGCGACCAGTTACGATTTAAACCTTGAAGGGATCATCATTCGCTATGGGTCGATATCCGGGTTCAGGGCTACGGACCTCGTGGCACCTTTTCATGTCTTCCTCATGAATGTCAGTGATCATGATATTGCTTGGGAAATTTCTTCAGGAGACAGTATGAAACAGGTGCTGATGGAACCCAATCAAATATTTTTTAATCCAGCTAATGTTCCTTTTTCAAGGTACACAGCCGATCATTATGAGTTTATTCTTGTGTTAATTGAACCGGAAAAAATGATTTCATCGACACCAATTGTCACCAATAATTGTACCTTTACAGAAACTTACCACATCAAAGATCCAAATCTTGAATATATCTTCAGATTATTACTTTCTGAGATTCAGGCCGGAAACCAAAATGGCAAATTATTTATTGAAAATATTGTATCTATTTTGGCTTTTCATTTTGCAAAAAACTACTCGAAGGAACAATCCCCCGGATTAGTTGAAAATGTTAGTGGTTTTACAAGCAAAGAGCTTGAAAAAGCACTCTACTATATTGATAAAAACATGTCGGAAACTTTTAAGATTGAAAATTTGGCAGAAGAGTTTGGGATCAGCAAGTTTTACTTTATCAAAAGGTTTAAATCGTCCACAAATGTTACCCCTCACCAATTCATTATCAAGAAAAAACTTGAACGAAGTAAAAATCTTCTCAAAGAAGGCAGTCTGTCGTTAACTGATATTACGTATATGCTAAATTTTTCCGACCAATCTCATTTTTCAAATTCTTTTAAGAAAATGTATGGAATGACTCCCCGTGAGTTTAGAAAGACTATTCAATAAACCTGTACCATGAAACAAGCCACATATGAGCAACCCTCTTGTCAATAGGCAATAAAAAATTTTAGAAAAAAAGTAATTTTCAGCGAGCACTAAGCACTCTAACAAGGGGCAAAGATAGTGGTGATCAGAGATTATTACCTGAATCTTGCATGAAAATTGATGAGAAACTTTTCTTAAAAAGTTGAACCACCGTGAGTTCTTCCAGTATGCCATCGAGATAGAATGTTAATGTTGCCTGATCGTTTTCAAGACGCTTAAGAAGCCTGCTTGTCGTTTCGCAATCAAAAAGCCCGGCAGTCCATGCAGCAAGTCCGCGAAGGGCCGGGTCCGGCGATTCCATATAAGGGTAAAGCAGATGGGCAAAATCCTTTACAAGATAAGGCCTGGCGTGTGCCAGCCTTCCAATACCCCATAAAACCCCCCTTTGCAGAATTTCATGCTCAATATAATTTCCGTCAGGCATAATGTAGGATAAAAGTATTTTATGATACTCTTTCGCAAGTCCTTCGTGCCTGGCCATGATTTCACCCATTGCCTCAGGTGAACCCCAGCCGATCCCTCCTGATTCATCATTAAGGTTCCAGATAAAACGTCGCATCACTACCCGTGCCGATTCCATGTCACTATCAGCAAGATTTGAAACAACAAGGCCCATTGCAGTAACAGCCCGCCATTTTATTAGTTCATCGCTATTATAAAAAAAAGAAAAAAGCGGATTTACTACAGCTCTTGCAGAAAACCCGCTTATCTTTAATATACCTTTTTCAAAATCTTTATCACTTAAAAGCCCAAAGACTTTTTTTTTAAGCTGTCTGCCACCCATTATTCATTTTTATTCCTCTGCCCATGATATACAATCCTCCGGACAGTATTTAATAGCTTCTTCAATATCAGGCTTAGGATAGCAGGAGAGCTCAGCAACTTCTATATAACCTGCTTCATTCAGCCTGAAAACTATAGGGCACACCTCAATACATCCGCCGCACAGACTGCACTGGCCGATATCAACCTCAGGTATTTTAATGTCATCTCTCAAACACAAAGTAAATTAATATAATATGCTGTTAATAGAGTAAATTCTGCTTAAAACAGAACAGTGAGGCCATAGCTATAACCTAGGGTCAATGTTACCGGGCCCTCCGCATTCAGGCGTGTAGCAGGTAACGTTTAAGAAATCGCACTTCTCCTTACACTGGGGGCATGCTGCAGGTGGCTCAGCTGCTGTAACGAGAAACCCACAATTGCCACATTTCCAGTAAGTAAGGCCGCATTCCGGACAGATATCCCCGGCAAACTTACCGTCAGCCGTGTGCCCACAGTGGGCACACACCAATTTTTCTTGTTTATCTCCCATTTCTTTAACCTCCTATACCTTCAATTTTTTCTTGAGCCCTATTAGTTTTATAAACTCTAAAAAGTAAACACTTTATACTCAGGATTTACCATCATATCGACAAGTACGGAGCTTCCTGATATTACAGAACCCGGAAGGCATTCATCCGGTGAAATGAGTCGTTTATCAGCACATGCCGCACATACATGGATCGGGGTTTTGCTTTCAATGAGTTTATCTAAAAGGTCTTTCATGTGTTCTCCGGTTGTAGATCGTATTCCTTCCGCCATGCCATATTGAGCCCAGTGAACTGCGTCATCGATCAAAAAGACTTCGACATGGTGACCTTTTTCTGCTGCAATACTTGCAAATTGCACAGCCCGGGTTGCAGCCCCCGATTTTTCAAACCCTTTAGAAATAACAAATACAAATTTTTCCATCTTTTTCTCCTATTTTCGTCTGGCATAAAAAAGCAAAACTAAAGAGGCAGTTTCAAAATGTTCAATTTCGAAGTCTGCGCTTATCTGTTCGAGATCAAGGAAGGCGATCCACCTCAGGCGGATTAACCACCCCAGTACGGTCTGCCAGACCTACGGGGCCGGCAGGAATACATGTAGTATTTCGAGGATTAAAATTTGAGCCTGTCGAAGCGAAGCGTAGATCCCGCTCATCGGGGACGCAGATATCGGACAGATAAGCGTAGACTTCGAAAGGGGATGTTTTGAAAATGCCTCTACATCACATCCTTGTCGCTCTCTTCTATTGCCCTGTCTATTTCCGCCTGCAATTGAGGGGGCAACCCCGGTATATCGACACTAAGGAAACCTCGAACAATTGTAGCGATAGCATCATCTTCACTTAGGCCACGGGACATGAGGTAGGCAATCTCTTCCTGGGCAATCTTGCCTACTGCTGCCTCATGAGACATTTCCACTCCATCGACACGTCCTTCCAGTTCAGGTATGGCGCTCATAATTCCGCCATTGAGAATCAGCCCGCGACACTCCAGGTGAGCTTTTATTCCCGGAACTTCGCCGATCAGCTGGCCCCTGGCAATAATATTTCCACCATTGGTGATGGTCCGGGCCACAATCTCAGCCCTGGTACCGGGCTTTTTAAGATATATTCTTCCGCCTATATCGTATTCGGAGCCAGGACTCCCCACAATGATGCTGTAAAACCGAGCCACCGCATCTTTGCCGATCAGATGAGTTGTGGGATACATCTGCAGGGAACGGACCGGCTTCATGCAGATGTAATTGTTTAAGAAGAGCCCTCCTTCTTCTACCTGCGCTACAGAGCGCGGGCGCACCATCATATCCTCCGCCCAGTTGTGAATCATTGTAAAAGACAATTTTGCATTCTTCTTTACAAAGAATTCCGAAATCCCCACGTGGACACCCCTTTTCATATGGGGTGCCGTGGCACAGCCGGAAATGATATGAAGCTCTGAATCTTCTTCGGCAATGATGATATTATGCACATTCTGCTGCAATCCATCCTTGTCCAGATAGAGACATGCCTGAATTGGATAAATGGATTTAGTTCCGGCGCGGGCACGAATAACGTACCCGTCATGCAGACCAAGCTCCGCTGCCGCAGTGTATTTGTCTGCATCCACGGCCACCAGTTTCCAGTAATAATCCCTTATCCATTCATATTCGTCCAAAGCTTTCTGTATGGGTATAACTTCAATGCCTTCCTGCTGTGTATGACAATGAACAACTTCTGTGTCCATCTGAAAATAAGTGCCGCCTCGTTCCTTCTTGGTTACATCCAGCCCGGACATAATGAGGTTTTTTTGCTCATCTGCAGGTATGGCGCAAAGATCTTCATCTGCCAGATAAGAATGGGGCACAGGTGCCTCATCAAATTTATTCAAATCTATATCAGGACCGATGGCTCCCTTTTTATCTCTTACCCTGACTGCTTTTTCCCTTAATTCGTCCCTGTTATACATTGCACGCACTCCTTGTATCCGGTTTTACCAACGCAATCCAGGATTTCTCTGGGGTTACTTACACAGCTTAACATTCCGTCATAAAGGACCTGCCCTTTATCAGCAGCTACGTAGTCCAGTATAAATCCTGTATGGGTAATGATAAGTCCCATCTTTGTCCGGTCAAGTTTTGCCTGCATCTTGGATTTCATTTGTCTGCCAGCAAGGGTTTTTTGCAACAAAGAGGCAATGGTCTTTCCCACAAGAGAAATATTTTCCATATCAACCCCTGATTCCGGCTCATCAAAAAGCATCAAATCCGGGGACTGTGCCGTCAACTGGAGCAGTTCGGAGCGTTTGATTTCGCCACCTGAAAAGCCGGCATTTACATCTCTGTCCAGAAACTCTTCGAAATTGACACGTTTGGCCAGATCTTCTTCATTCACATCATCTTTAGCACAAAGCTTGACCATTTGCCCTGTCTTTAGCCCGTTTATTGTAGGTGGACGCTGGTAAGACATTCCTATTCCCAGCCTGGCACGTTCATCTATTGACATGTGTGTGATGTCTTCTCCTTTAAAGACTATTTTCCCGGCCACTACTTCATATTGGGGATAGCCCATAATCGTCATTAAAAGGGATGTCTTACCTGACCCGTTTGGCCCGAACAGGATATGTGTTTCCCCGGGCTGAATTTCAAGGTCGATATGCTTTAAGATCTTCTTGTCTCCAAGCTTTACCTGCAAGTCTTCGATTTGCAGCATTTTTCATCTCCCTGTTCAAAATATGGTTTACATGGCCCACGATAACGTCGAAGTCTGAGCTAGCTTATTGATATTTGGGGTTTCAGGAATCCGCAAAATCCGAAATCCGAATATCGAAATTTGAAACAAATTCTAAATTAGAATATCAAATGTTCAAAACATTTCTGTCATTTATGCAATATCATTCTGGCTTCGAATTGTTTTGAAATTTGGGATTTGGGTCATTCGTATTTGTTTCGTATTTCGCATTTCGAGCTTCGAATTTGTAAGATTTTAATTCAGCATAATACTATTATTAATTCAAACGGTTAGTTGTTTAAATGACGTGGCCGTGTTACATGGCCTGGGCAATTTTCCTGCCCAGTTCATAGCAGGCTTTGATGCCGTCCTTATCCGGCACATATTGTAACTTTACTCCGGGATCAATTACTTCAAATTTCATAGCTTCAAGTTCTTTGTTAATCATCTTAACTGCTTCACCACTCCAGCCGTAAGAGCCGAATGCAGCCCCGATCTTGTTTTTGGGCTTAAGACCTTTTATGTATGTCAAAGTATCCGCCACAGTGGGAAATATCTGATTGTTCAGCGTTGGAGATCCTATTATCACAGCTTTTGCGTCCAGAATTTCAGTTATGATATCGCTGCGATGAGAGCTTCTGATATGGATAGGCTTTGCCGGAACTCCCTCACTTGCAAGCCCCGAGACTATCGCTTCCGCCATGGCTTCCGTACTGTGCCACATGGTTTCATAAATGACTACCGCCTTTTTTTCAGCCTCCTGCTTGCTCCATTTTACATATGCGTCAATTATTTTGCCGGGATTTTTTCTCCAGAAAATACCGTGGTCAGGGCATATCATGTCAATTTCGAGTCCGAGCTTGGTAACGGTCTCCACAAGTTTTAAAATCTTTGCAGAATACAGGAGCAGGATATTTGCAAAATATTTTTTTGCATGAATCATAATATCATCGCCAATCTCGTCATCGAACTTCTCCGGCCCTGCATAATGCTGCCCAAAGGCATCACTGGAGAAAAGGATTTTATCTTCCTTTACATATGTGAACATGTTATCCGGCCAGTGAAGCATCCTGGTTTCAAGAAAGGTCAGCGTCCTTTTGCCGATGTTCAATTCTTCACCATTTTCAACAGGATGATAATTCCATTTCTGTCTGAAATGACTGGAAAGGTTCTTATATCCCATCTTGGAGCAATAAAGTGGTTTGTTTTCTCCGATTTTATGCATGACCCTGGGCAGTCCCCCGGAATGATCCATTTCCGTGTGGTTGCTGATAACAAGGTCGATTTTTTTTGGATCAACCACTTGAGAAATATTCTCAAGGAGTTGGTCGGCAAATTCCTTTTTAACCGCATCGATCAGCACAATCTTTTCATCCACTATTAAAAAGGCATTATAGGTTGTCCCTGCATCTGTGGAATATCCGTGAAAATCTCTTATATTCCAGTCAGTAACGCCGACACTGTAAATCCCTTTTGCTATTTCTAAAGGTTTCATGTCTTTTTCCTTTTATTCTTCTTTTTCAAAATCGTCCTTAGACGCGCCGCACACAGGGCACTCCCAGTCATCGGGTACATCTTCCCATTTTGTTCCTGGCTCAACCCCACTATCAGGGTCGCCTTGCTCGGGGTCGTAAACATAACCACAAATCGTACATACATATTTATCCATTTTTCTCTCCTTATTTAATTATGGTATTATTTAGTCTTTTTCAAAACGATTTCGCCTTAATACAAAAAGGACATCCATCCGTTGAATAAAGAGTTATGCTATCCTTTGTTTCCGTATTTTTTTCACTAGTGTCCTGTCATGTGTCAAATTACGTGAGATTGCGCAGTATTTTTTTCTTTCAGCAAGGCGCGCCTGAAGGCGCATAGCCTCGCTATGTAACTGAAGGCGTATCGCCGCGGAAAGGAAAAAAGGCAAGCAAGACACGTCAGTTGATGGATGACAGGGCACTATATTTCAGTACTTTGCTTGAGACAATTTAGATCCTGTTTAAGACGATCAGCATCAAAGCCGATCATTACCTTATCGCATACGGAAATAACGGGAACGCTGCGTGCACCGCTGGAAACTTCCATCATTTCCTTGAGTGCATCATTGTCTTTTGTGACATCATAGGCGATATACTCAACATCCTCTTTCGAAAGAAACTCCTTCGCCATTTTACAGTAGGGTCAGGTAGGGGTTGTATAGATTTTTACTTTTCCTTCCATTTCACTTCCCTCCTGTTGCAATTTTTGTAAGCGTTCACAGCCACCGCATCTGCACGCGCTCAGGGCAACCAGCATAGCAGACTATAGCTGGTCGCCCTGATCACGCACATATACAGCATCGGTGAACGCCTACAGGACGGAGATTGTATGACCTTTTTGTTCCGAATGGGCGTGGGAACCAATTTTTTATAGCACCGGTTTAACTGCCTAAACTCCAGCATCGAGAGTGCACTGGTTAAAGTCAATCTCTTGACCGCACCCACTGCATTTATGTGACCTGTCAAATTCGTCGGAAAATACTTCCTTTTCTTCTCCGCAGTTTGGACATTTACACTTAAATGACTTAAGGTTTTTAAATTGTTCGTAACCGGGACAATGTTGTGGTGTTGACATGATAAACCTCCTTCTTTTTCTTGTTTCAGATTTTGGTTTGTAATAGTTGTTTATATATTTTTTATGATTTCTTTGCCATAATCTTGGGCCATCTGGACACCTCCGCCAAGAGAAGCGGATTTAAGCCTCAGAGGACCGCTCACCATTTTCATCTTAAAAATATTTTCCATTGTATCAAAAATACGACCCGGAGCTTCGCCGCTCCACCCAAAGGCTCCGAAACCGCCTCCGACTTTCCCTTCAAGATTCGCCTTTTCAGCAAGAAAAAGCAAGGTTTTCATTCTCTGCATCATATCTCCATGGTAAGTGGCTGACCCGAAGATAAAGGCGTCATAGCCGTCAAGATCTGTTTCCTTTTTTATTTCGTTTACTTTTACAACAGATGCTTCATTACCGGAAATACGAATTCCTTCAGCAATAAGTTCGCCTATTTTTTTTGTAGAACCGGCTCTTGAAGCATATACAATAAGTACTTTTGCCATTTTATTTTTCCTCTCCTTTATTAAAGTCGTTTATCTGTCCCCTCAAATCCGCAATCCGGAGTGTAACATGTATTATCAACAAATTCACATTTTTCTTTACATGAAGGACATTCCTCAGGGGGAGTGTCGGCCTCAAGGGCATAACCACAATTTGAACATTTCCAGTTTGCCATTAGAACCACCTCCTTTTTTAACTTTTCCAAAGTCCATGAAGGTTACAGTAACCTCTTGCAGTAATCTGGTCGGCTTCAACATTAAATGTCGCTTCCGGCGCTTCACCTGGGTTTAAGAACTGCCTGTATGCTTTACCGTCGGCAATAATTTCAATCCATTCAATATAGTGTTTTTCTTCCATTGGATGGGCAACATCACCAAGTTTGACTTTTACGCCCCCTGCGATTTTTTCGGTTACGGGG
>Ga0255437_1037_pt1 | contig 9945 bp, 9 predicted proteins | sample ANMaggSeSYBR02I4_FD_182644 | JGI IMG/M metagenome (GOLD analysis project Ga0255437, IMG submission 182644) | Sediment cell enrichment communities from methane seep in Santa Monica Basin, California, United Staets - ANME aggregate JGI... | ecosystem: Environmental > Aquatic > Marine > Cold seeps >... | reverse complement strand
AATAGAAAAAATAATAGAAGGGAATGATGGCGGTGTATAATATTTTATGTAAATTTGAGTATGTTCCGTAATCTCACATTCTGTGATCTCCAGGCCTTCGTGGTGAAAAACACACTTTTTAAGATTTTCATTCGTGCATATCCGTGTTAATATGCGATTTTATAGTTATTAAAATGAACTAAATGAAAAAAACCGTTATGGAATTTAAGAAAATAATAAAGCAATAGATCCCAAAGACGCGATAGAATACTTGATAGAATTGAAAGCTGTAGAAAATTTAATCAAACTCTATGAGGAGCAGATTCTAAATTGCCTGAAAGCAACAGGAATCCAGATCGGTCTTCTGGTTAATTTTAAACACCCCAGGACAGATATCAAACGTATGGTGCTTGGTTTATAAACCGTCTGCGTTCATCTGCGTTTTTATACGGCTAACTTATTATGGAATATCTTGAAAAGGCAAAGAGCATGTTGCTGTGGAAAAAACTCTAAAGGTCTTAAACGACCTGCAGAAAAAAGGCCTGATTAAAAGATATGTCATAGGTGGCGGGATTGCAGTCCTCTTCTATGCAGAGCCAATTCTTACCTACGTCCTGGATGTCTTTTGCCTTCTGCCGGTAGAAAAAGGAGGTCTTATCTCGCTTTCGGCTCTCTATAAATATTTGCGAAAGAAGGGTTATAGAGAACAAGAGGAACATATTCTTATCGAAGGTATACCAGTCCAGTTCATTCCTGCGTATAATGAACTTGTGGAAGATGCCATAGAAAGGGCCGTAGAGGTAAAATATAAGCGGATGAAAACAAAAATAGTTAGTGCGGAACATCTTTTGGCAATTATGCTCCAAACATACCGACCGAAAGACAGGGAGAGAATACTCCTCATTCTTGATGAAGTCCAAATAGACATGCCTTATATGGAGAACGTCTTGGAACGGCACGGATTGCAGGAAAAGTGGAGTAAGTTCAGGAGGCTATACGATGAAGAAGGAGAGGGAGGTATGGAAAGGTGTTAAGGAGATGGGTCGGGCCAAAATAGAGAGGCGTCAGCAATTGGCAAAGCTTCCTTTTGAAGAGAAGATTCCTATCTTATTGCACTTGCAGAGAATAGCTGTGGGAATAAGCCGGGCAGGTGGAAGAAAGCGTCACAAGGTCTGGAAATGATTTTAATTAGCAGCATAAAGACGCAGTCGGCCTTCTGGTTAATTTTAAACATCCAAAAGCAGAGATCAAACGAATGGTGCTTGGTTTAAAAGAATGAACCTACAATTATAAATCCATTTGTCTAAATCAATATTCAAAAAAGGTTCTCCTCTGCGTTCTCCTGACCTCAGTGGTGAAAAATGCGGTTTTTAAAGATACTTCTGTGAATATCCGTGTTAATCCGTGGTTTCAATTATTGTCTGAGGTTAAATGATAAGAAATAAAAACAAAATGTTAATTACAGGTGTGAGCGCTTTCCTGAAAATGCTGAAGGTTTAAGATAGCTTATGAAAATTAAAGAAAAAAACATTAGTAATAGAAGCGTTGTGTCAAATAAAAATTTTGCACTTATCGGTGCCGGCGGTTACGTTGCACCAAAGCATATGAAAGCTATTAAAGATACGGGAAACAATCTGGTGGCGGCATCGGACAGTTCCGATTCTGTAGGGATTCTCGACAGCTTTTCTTTTGATGTGGATTTTTTTACTGAATTTGAGCGCTTTGATCGCCATGCTGAAAAGCTTAAAAGGCTTGGAGAAGATAGACGGATACATTATGTCAGTATTTGTTCACCAAATTATCTTCACGATGCCCATATTCGGTTTGCTTTAAGAATTGGGGCAGATGTGATTTGCGAAAAGCCACTTGTGCTAAGTCCTTGGAATTTAGACGCACTGGCTGATATTGAAAATGAAACCGGCCGGAAAATCTATAACATACTACAGTTGAGGGTACATCCGGCGATTATTTCTTTAAAGGAAAGGATTGAAAAGACACCGGCATCTGAAAAATATGATATTATCCTCACCTATATTACATCAAGGGGAAAGTGGTACTTTCATTCATGGAAAGGAGATATCAGAAAATCGGGCGGGATAGCCACAAATATCGGAATACATTTTTTTGATATGCTAATGTGGATATTTGGAGATGTAGTACATCAGGAAGTTCATTTTGCAAACGAAAAAATGATGGCGGGGTTTATGGAGCTTAAAAAGGCAAATGTGAGATGGTTTTTGTCTGCAGACAGGAATGATCTACCAAAAGCGGTGAGGGCGGATGAGAAAACAACATTCAGATCAATAACCGTTGATGAAGAAGAGATAGAATTTTCAGGCGGGTTTACTGACCTTCACACCCTTGTATATCAGGATATCATGAGCGGCGGAGGTTTTGGTGTCGAGGCTGCCCGGACGTCTATTAAGCTTGTGCATGAGATAAGGAACGCCGAAATGTTTGAAAATAAAACAAACTATCATCCTTTTCTTAAAGAAGATAGTATAAAATGATGGATTATTTTGTGCATGAATCAGCTTATATCGATGAAGGATGTGAGATAGGCAAAGGCACCAAGATATGGCATTTCTCCCACATCCTTTCATCCTCCAAGATTGGCGAAAATTGCAACATCGGTCAAAATGTGGTCATCGGACCCGATGTATTAATTGGTAACCAATGTAAGGTTCAAAACAATGTTTCGATCTATAAGGGCGTGACGTTGGAAGACGGTGTATTCTGCGGACCTTCGATGGTATTTACGAATATTTACAACCCCAGGGCAGAAATCCGTAAGATGGATCAGGTCCGCCCAACACTTGTGAAAAAGGGCGCAACCATCGGTGCCAATTCAACGATTATATGCGGCCTCACACTCGGCCGCTACTGTTTCATCGGCGCCGGAGCGGTGGTAAACAAAAATGTTTTCGATCATGCATTGATAGTGGGGAACCCTGCCAAGCAAATCGGGTGGGCCTGTGAATGCGGCGAACGCCTGCCGGATGACTTAGAATGCCTTGAATGTGGTAAAAAATATGAAAAGAGTGAAGACGGATTAAAACTCGTTTGAGTTTTAAGGCTGGTAAAAAGTGTACGTACTGTTAACAATTTAGGTAATTGATTAATACTATGAAAAATATTATTCCATATGGAAGACAATTTATTGACGAAGACGATATCAAAGCTGTTGTTGAAGTTTTAAAATCTGAAAAAATTACTCAAGGACCAACAGTTGAAGAATTCGAGCATGAACTTGTAAAAATATGTGGTGCTGAATATGCTGTTGCCGTGAACTCAGGCACTTCCGCCCTTCATATTGCCTGCCTGGCTGCAGGTGTTAAAGAAGGGGATGAAGTAATTACATCCCCCATAACCTTTGTGGCATCTGCCAATTGTGCAGTATATTGTGGTGGAAAGCCGGTTTTTGCTGATATAGATCCAAAAACATATAATATTTCACCAGGAGAGATTGAAAAGAATATTACGGATAAGACTAAAGCTATTATTCCGGTTCATTTTGCCGGTCAAAGCTGTGATATGGAGATGATCCAGCAGATCGTCAGTGATGCTGAAAAAATATATGGACATAAAATATATATCATTGAAGATGCCTGTCATGCGTTGGGATCAAAATATAAGGGAAACGAGGTAGGTTCATGTGCAATTTCGGATATGACTGTAATGAGCTTTCATCCGGTAAAACAAATAACAACAGGAGAGGGAGGTGTTGTTCTTACGAACAATGATGAATTAAGTAAAAAGCTTAGAATGTTTCGTTCTCACGGGATTGCAAGTGAGCCGGAAGAATTTTTCTCAAAAGACCTTGCATTTGACTCTAACAATTCCAAATCATCGCTTCTCAAATCACCAAACCCTTGGTACTATGAACAACAGGTTTTAGGGTATAATTATCGAATTACAAATATTCAATGTGCTTTAGGTATATCACAATTGAAAAAACTCGATATGTTCTGTAAACGAAGAAGAGAAATTGTCGACAAATATAACGCCGCCTTTTTTGATTCAAAATTTCTTCAGATTCCTTTTGAGAACCAAAATTGTGATACTAACTTCCATCTATACGTTCTATTATTTGATTTTGAAGGAATAGGGATTGATAGAGCACGATTTATGCTTTTGCTTAGGAAGAAGGGTTTCTATACACAGGTTCATTATATTCCAGTTCATTTGCAGCACTATTATCGAAAAAATTTTAAAACAGACTGGGGAGATTGTCCCAATGCAGAGGATTATTATAAAAAGTGTCTTTCAATTCCGCTTTTTCCTGCTATGACAAAGTCCGAAGTTGAAGAAACTATTCATGAAATAAAAAATATTGTTAAATGAAAATTACGGATAAAACTACGATATTTTCCCATTTTTTTAGTTGTTATAGAAGAAAAAGAGATCATCTCTCTGCCAATGTTTCCGGGAATGACGGATTCAGATATTGAGACCGTTGTGGATTTATAAGTACATCTATTTACTAAGGAGAATAAAAATTATGCGGCGCTGCAAAAAATGTTTTATGCCTGATACCAGGCCCGGATCCATATTTGATAAGGAAGGTGTGTGCCAAGCGTGCAGAAATTATGAAAAACGAAGCAGTATAGACTGGGATTTAAGAAAAAAAAAATTGGATGAACTCTGTGATAAGTATCGAAGAAATGATGGATATTATGATTGCTTAATTCCGGTAAGCGGGGGAAAGGACAGTCACCGAATCGTCTACGAAATGAAGGTGTTAAGAAATATGAATCCTCTCTTGATAACCATTGGGGACGCCTTTACAAAAACACAAGCGGGATTAAAGAACTATCGAAATCTTGACGAAACATTTAATTGTGATCATATGCTTTTCGATTTGAGCATTGATTTATTCAAACGAGTTACACGGCTTGCTTTTGAAAAAAGCGGAGAACCTCTTAAATTTGTGGAAGCTGCTATCTATACTGTGCCAATGAAGTTGGCGATAAAATTAGGGATATCACTGGTTGTTTTTGGTGAAAACGCTGCCTATGAATATGGGACAACTGCTGATGAGAACAATTTGGCCAATGAAACTGTGAAACGTATTTTTGATTCAATTGATGTGAATTTTTGGATGGAAAATGGAGTATCGATGAAGGAAATGAATGCCATTATTCCTCCCACAAACGATGAATTAGAGGAATCTAATCCTTTAATTATCTATCTTAGTTATTATGTTCCATGGAGTAGCACGGTCAATCTGAATATCGCCAGGAGGTATGGTTTTTCTGATTTAGCTCATGAGTGGATTAGAGAAGGATATATCGAAAACTTTGAACAAATTGATTCGATTGCCTATATCATTCATCTTTGGATGAAATACCCTAAATTTGGTTTTCAGAGAACTTCTGATATAGCCAGCAGGCGTGTTAGAGAAGGTTTATTCAGTTTATCGGAAGCAATAAAAATAATACATGAATATGATCATATGATTGATCAGCGGGCATTGGATGATTATTGCAATACCCTTGAATACAGCAAAAAAGAATTCTGGGATATTGTTGACCAATTCTGGAATTTGGAATTATTTGAGCAGTTAGGTGGTATGTGGAGAAAGAAAAAAGACATACTCAGTGAAAAGGCGGAAGAATAAAGTGATGGAAAAGTTTACTGATCAGATACAGCAGTGGTCGTCAAAATTTGGCAAGGAATATACAGAGCGCAATCCTCATACCACAGAAGTAATGGATGAACTTTATAAAAAACAATTTGGCTTGACACGAACCGAGCTCAATTTGACGTTTTTAGGTAATTTTGACCGATCGATAAAAATTCTTGAAGTCGGATCCAACGTGGGTGCGCAATTGCAGGGATTACAAAAGATCGGGTTTAAAAATCTTTATGGGATAGAGATACAATCATACGCAGTTGAAGTATCCAAACAACATACTAAAAACATTAATCTAATACAGGGATCAGCCTTTGATATCCCCTTTAAGGATTCATACTTTGATCTTGTGTTCACTTCCGGAGTTCTCATTCACATAAATCCTGATGATTTAAGTATTGCCATAAGAGAGATATATAGATGCGCAAGTGAATATATCTGGGGTTTTGAATATTATGCAGATAAGCGTTCGGAAATACAATATAGAGGACACAGGAATCTGTTGTGGAAAGACAACTTTGCAAAGCTATATCTTGATAAATTTAGAGATTTAGAATTAGTTAAGGAAAAACATATCAAATACATTGATAATGATAATGTAGATTCAATGTTTCTAATCAAGAAAAGAAACGCAAAAAATGATTAACAATAAAATTATTGCAATTATTCCTGCACGTGGTGGAAGCAAACGCATACCGAATAAAAATATTAAATCCTTTGCCGGACAGCCTATTATTTCATATTCCATAAAGGCTGCTCAGGAAACGAACTTATTTGACAGGATTATTGTTTCTACAGACTCCGAAGAAATTGCCGAAGTTGTTAAATCCTATGGAGTGGATGTACCTTTTATCAGGCCCGCTGAACTTGCGGATGATTTTACCGGTACTGTTCCAGTATTGCTTCATGTGCTGAACTGGTTGAATAAGCATGGATTCTCTCCTGATTATTATTGCTGTATTTATGCAACGGCCCCATTTGTCCAGCCGGAATTCATTAGAAAAGGGTTTGATGTGTTAAAGAAAAAAAAAGCCACAGTTGCTTTTTCTGTAACGACGTTTCCATATCCTATATTCAGAGCTCTGAAAATAGGTGACGATGATCGTGTTAAAATGTTCTGGCCCGAGCACGAAAATTCCAGATCAAATGATTTGCCGGAGGCATATCATGATGCTGGCCAGTTTTATTGGGGTAATACAAAACGATTTTTGACGGAGAAGAAGCTTTTTTCATCAGATTCAGTTCCTGTTATTCTTCCCCGCTATTTAGTGCAAGATATTGATACCCCGGAAGATTGGGAAACATCCGAAAAAATGTACTCAGTCTTACAGATGGATAAAATCAAATGAACGAGAATCTGATTATCCGTGCAGACGCAAGTACTCGCATAGGCACAGGCCATATAATGCGCTGTATCGCATTGGCTCAAGCTTGGCAGGACAGAGGTGGAGTTGTAACTTTCCTAAGCCACTGTGATAGCGGAGCCTTACGCCAGCGAATAATTGAAGAAGGTTTTGATATTTTTCCAATTGAAAAACCGTACCCTGATCCAGATGATTTGAGTTCCACATTAAAAGTCTTATCAGCCATGAGCCATGAGCTATCAGCTACAAGCCCTTGGCTTGTCCTCGATGGCTACCACTTCACCCCGGGTTACCAGAAAGTAATTAGAGAAAATGGCTACAGGTTGCTGGTCATTGACGACATGGCCCATCTGGATCATTATTATGCAGATATTTTACTCAATCAGAATATTCATGCTTCAAGTCTAAGCTACTCTTGTGACATGGATACAATGAAACTTTTAGGCTGTGAATATGTTTTGCTTCGCAGGGAATTCCTAAAGTATAAGGATTGGAAACGGGAGATTTCCGATAAGGCAAAGAAAATTCTGGTAACTATTGGCGGCTCAGATCCTAATAATGTGACGTTGAAAGTTATCAGGGCATTGAATATTTTGAATGATCCAGATCTTGAAGTGAAAATTGTTGCGGGTCCTGCGAATCCGAATATTAAAAGTCTTGAAAATGGGCTTAACAATCCATCTTTCAACATTCACCTTTTACCCAGCGTGAGCAATATGCCCGAACTAATGGTATGGGCTGATATTGCCATTTCGGCTGGTGGCAGCACTTGTTTGGAGATGGCATATATGGGACTGCCCAATGTTATTTTGATATTGGCAGAAAACCAACTAAAGGTGGCAAAATCTTTAGATACGTATGGAATTTCCATAAATGCTGGATGGCATGCTGAAATCAGCGAATATGACCTTTCAAAGATGTTGGAAAAAATAATTATTGGGCATAAATGCTTCGGAACAACGAGCGAAAATCGCGCGAAGTTGGTAGATGGGAGCGGAGTGAATTTTGTCTTAACAGAAATGGAGTCATTATCTCAGTTTGTTTCATGTGGAGATCAACTTAAGTTACGTCTGGCAACTTTAAGAGATAGTAAATTAATCTGGGAATGGGCGAACGAACCGCACGTACGCGTTAATTCTTTTAATAAAGAAGCCATTACGTTTTATGAGCACATTAAATGGTTTAAAAAGAAATTGATGTCACTCGATACGGTCATTTGGATTCTTTATCGTGAACAAATGCCTGTTGCGCAAATAAGATATGATCGAATTCAGGATGATACAGCAGAAATAGGTTTTTCTGTTGCATTCGAACATTGTGGTATGGGATTGGGACAAACAATATTAAAGTTAACTTCGGATATGGCATGTGATAAATTAGGCGTAAGACATTTAAGAGGGGTTGTATTAAATAAAAACAAATCATCTGGACGGGCATTCACAAAAGCTGGTTTTATATATAACGGCCCAAAACAGGTGAATGGTAAACCTTGCCATATATGGAAATATCACTGTTCTTGCTTTGACCGATAACTGGAGTTATTCAAAAAAACTTTAGTCTATTAATTTACTGACAACTGGTTAAAAACTACTGACCACTGACAATTGTAATAGGGGAAAGATGAATATTGCTTTGATTGTACCTTGTTTACGCCCATATATGGATAAGGCTTACTTCCCAACAGGAATCGCCTATGTTGCTACTGCAATACAAAAAGCCGGTTATACATTCGATATTATTGATATTGAAGCCCACCGGCACACCGATGCAGAGCTTACTTCCCTGTTAAAAAGAAAATCTTATGATGTTATTGCTTTGGGGACACTGGTTTCTGGCTACAAATATGTAAAAAATATAACCACCATTGCCAGAACAACCAATCCAAGTGCTGTTATTATTGCCGGGAATTCTGTTGCCTCATCAATTCCTGAATTCTTAATCTTAAACACAGAAGTAAATATTGCCGTTAAAGGAGAGGGCGAAATCACTATGCTGAACATTCTGAGCGCCCTTGAAAATGACATGCCTCTCGAAGATGTTAAGGGCGTTGTATTCCTCAAGAACAGACTAATCATTGATACAGGCCATTCCGAATCCATCCCAGATATTAGCTCAATCGCACATCCAAACTGGGAACTGTTTGATATGGATCTATATCTAAGCAAATCTTTTCAAGATGTGCCTGAACCATATCCAATCCCAAAGGAACAGATCAAAGCCTTCGTGGTCAACACAGCGCGGGGCTGTCCCTTTCACTGCACCTTTTGCTATCATGTATTTCAGTATACTAAATACCGCCGTCGTTCTATAGAATCAGTTCTGTCCGAAATTAATATTCTTCAAAAAAAATACGGCATTAATTACATCAATTTCTTTGATGAACTCACTTTCTCCAAAAAAAAACAGGTAAAGGAATTTGTGGATGGGGTTAAAAAAAGCGGTTTGAACTTCTTCTGGAACGCCGATATTCGATCCGACCTTTTTAATGAGCATGACATCGGTCTTTTGAAACTGGTAAAGGAGTCAGGGTGTATAAGTTTTGGATATTCTCTAGAATCAGGCAGCCCGGAAATTCTTAAAACAATGAAGAAAAAACTTAAAGTAGACGATTTCAAAAGACAGAAGTTGGCATTGGATAAGGCCGATATTACTTCCTTTACAAGCATTGTCCTTGGCTATCCGCAGGAAACCAAAGAGACCTTAAAACAAACTTTTGATGTGTGCCATGAGTTAAATATTTTCCCCAGCACAGGATATCTTCTGCCGCAGCCTGGAACACCTATGTTCGATGTTGCTAAAAGAAAGGGGTACGCAGGTGATCTTGAAGAGTATCTAATGCAAATGGGGGATCGTCAGGATTTGAGATTTAACCTGACTGGAATGTCTGATGATGTGTTTCAAGAAGAGGTGGTCGGTCATTTAAAACGGATCAATAAAAAAATCGGTTTAGGATTCCATGATGAACAA
>Ga0255437_1036_pt1 | contig 10048 bp, 7 predicted proteins | sample ANMaggSeSYBR02I4_FD_182644 | JGI IMG/M metagenome (GOLD analysis project Ga0255437, IMG submission 182644) | Sediment cell enrichment communities from methane seep in Santa Monica Basin, California, United Staets - ANME aggregate JGI... | ecosystem: Environmental > Aquatic > Marine > Cold seeps >... | reverse complement strand
ACAGAGATAAACTATTTCTTTATTGCGATTAATCCAAAACGTTTTTCAAAGTGTTCTATATGCCTCAGTTTGTCTGACATTGGATATCACCTCTTTTAAGTGTTAATGATTTGCGTAGTTTATCAGGACAGCCCAACATTAAAAGATAAGAAAGGTAATGACATTAAATTTTTTAATCATTCAATTTAAACTTTTCTTCTTTGAATATTCTCAAACACGCATCTACTACCTCAGGTTCATAAATCCCATCCTTATTTTTTTCAATTTCCTCTAAAGCCATATCGATACCAAGCGCCGGTCGGTAAGGCCGGTGTGAGGCCATAGCTTCAACAACATCAGCTACGGCCATTATTTTTGCTTCAAAAAGGATGTCTTTCCCCGAAAGACCCTGTGGATACCCGGAGCCGTCCATTTTTTCGTGATGTTGATACACGATTTGCGCAATCGGCCAGGGGAAATCTACTTTTCTCAGTATTTCGTAACCAACTTCTGGATGCGATTTGATGATCCCGAATTCGTGTTCGGTTATTTTCCCAGGCTTACTTAGAATTTCGGCAGGTACGGCTATTTTACCGATGTCATGTATAAGTCCTGCTATGCGGACTCCTTCTGTTTTGTGCTTTGAAAGGTCCATCTCTGCGGCTATTGCATATGCAATTTTGGCCACCCGTGTTTGATGACCGGCTGTGTACGGATCTCTTATTTCAACGGTCAATCCTATAGCTTCAACGATCCCATTCATGGCTTTTTGCAAATCGTTCATGGTATTTTTAAGTGTTTGAGTGCGCTCTAAGACCATTTTTTCCAGGTTCTCACGATGGCGCTGGTTTTCAATCTCCAGTTTTCGTCGGCGCAATGCATTAGATACATTGAGCATAACCTCATTTGATTCAAACGGCTTAATGATATACCCATAGGCGCCTATTCCCAGAGCGGTCTCTGCAACCTCGGGATCATCGACGGCGGTTACCATGATGGCCGCTGTTCCCGGATACTCGGAAAGGACATATCTAATAAAATCGATTCCTGACTCTCCTGGCATGTTAACATCGCAAAGGATCAGATCGAAATTCCGTTCTTTCATGAATGCACGGGCTTCTTTTGCATCGGCTGCCAGGGTGCACGTATCTCCGTTCATCTTCAACATATGACCTAATAATCGTCGTACGGGTTCCTCATCATCCACAATCATGATTTGGGGTTTATCTTGATCGGTTTCTTTAATAATTCCCTTCATCCTGTCATATGCTAAATTCTTCATTTTTATTACCCCCTTTTAGAGGCTGTTTTTCTTTGTAAAATCAGGGTAAAGCTTTTTTGCGCATTCTGGGCAAATGCCGTAAGTAAACAAAGGAGTCATTTTATATAACTCACGGCAACATTTTCTTGGCTCTTGGACAATGTGGCATTGGTTGTTAGTTCATAATCTTTCCAGCTTTCATCTCCTAACGCCAATCGATGTTCACTTTGCCCTGCTACAAGCAATTTTCCGTCTTTAATCTTCAATCCCCCGGTCCAGCACCTCCCGCACTTTACGCGCCAGACCCTCTGGCGTAAAAGGCTTCTCAAGAAAATTCAACCATGGTGGCAGAACCCCGTGATGAACAATTGCGTTGCCCGTGTACCCGGACATATAAATCACCTTTATCTCAGGCCGCGAAGATTTCAGCCGTTCTGCCAGTTCCTTCCCGCTCATTTTCGGCATTACCACATCAGTTAGCATCAGATCAATCTGACCCTCGTACTCCTCGCTGAACCTTAAGGCATCTTTACCATTTTCCGCTTCTAGGACACTGTATCCATAGCGCTCAAGAATCTTTCGCGTAAGATTTCGAAGCTTGTCATCATCTTCCACAATAAAGACGGTCTCAGAACCGTTAAGATCGTCCACAGGGGTTCGTTTTTTTTCCTCAGGCTCCGTATCCTCCTTCACCTTTGGCAGATAGATTTTAAATGTCGTTCCCTGTCCAGGTATGCTGTAAACCCAGATAAAGCCATTGTTTTGTTTGGCAATGCCGAAAACAGTGGAAAGACCCAGTCCGGTGCCTTTGCCTAGCTCTTTGGTGGTGAAGAAAGGCTCGAAGATATGTTCACGGGTTTCTTTGTTCATCCCGCTGCCGGTATCGCTTATAGCCAGCATTACATAAGAGCCTGGTGTCTCATCAAGACTCAGCTCACGAAAATAGTTCTCGTCCAAATCCACATTGGCCGTCTCAACTATGAGTTTTCCTCCCTGTGGCATAGCGTCTCTGGAATTGACCGCCATGTTTATGATCATCTGGTCGATCTGCCCGGAGTCTATATGAACTTTCCACAGCTCAGATTCTAAAACCGTTTGAAACTCAACATCCTCTCCGATCATACGCTTTAGCATCTTTTCCGTCTCGCTTATCACTTCGTTTAGATCCAGGACCTCAGGCTTTATCACATGCTTACGACTGAAGGCTAAAAGCTGGCGGGTCAAAGAAGCTGCCCTCTCCCCGGCTTTCTTGATTTCTTCTATTTTTATACGTAAGGATTCATCCTTTATGACATCCAGCAATGCAATCTGGGCATAGCCTATTATGGTGGTAAGCCGATTGTTAAAGTCATGGGCAATACCAGCAGCTAAAGTACCGATGACTTCCATCTTCTGGGCCTGCTGGAGTTGGGCTCGCAGCTTTTCCTTCTCTTCTATCTCTTTATTCTTTTGTAACCTCGCTTTAATGACCGGTGCTGTGAATTCCGCAATTGTTTCCAATAACTGTTTGTCGTTTTCGTCATAGCTTGTCATCTTGTTGCCAACAACGAAATTCCCTATGACTTCGCTTTTAAAGATAATGGGAACGCATAAAACATTAAGTATCGGAATATGACCTTCGGGTACCTGGAAGGACTCATTTGAATAAAGAGTCTTTTTCTCAATAAGGGCCTTGCCCCAGATGCCGCTCCACGTCTCACGAGGAAATACGATGTCTTTATCTGGAATCTGGCACTGCTCCCAGACGTCTCTTGTCATGGACGGACAAACAAAAGACCCGGCTTCGTCAATATATCCAAAAATCCCATATTTACTTTCCATGACCTCAAGAACAACTTGCAACACTTCTCCATACATTTTGTCTTCAGGCACAGAGAGGAAAATATCAGCAATTCGTGTTCTAATCCCGAGGTCCCGTTCTGACTCGCTCAACGCCTCCAACGCCTGCCTGTGCTCACGGTATATCTCCGCTTCCTTTAGAGCCCTTTTAACAATAATACCCAAACGAGAGAGATCGCCTTTAAAAACAAAATCCGTTGCTCCGGATTTCATACATTCAACAGCAACATTTTCGCTAGTTGTGCCTGACACCATAATCAGAGGGATTTCTGGCATAGTTTCCTGTCGGATCTGCAAGACAGCCATACCATCATTAGAAGGGAGAGAATAATCTACAAAGATCAAGTCGGGTTTTTCAGCGAGGGCTTTTCTAAATGCTTTTTCTGTTTCCACCCTTTTCCATTTTACAGTAAAGCCTTCCCGCTTAAGCTCCTTTACCGCTAACTCTGCATCATCAGGATTATCCTCCAGAATCAGCAAATGCAGTGTTTTATTCTCCACGACTTAGCTCCTGTTTCCAATAGTTCAGCTATTTTTTAACAGTAAATACTGTATTAAGAAACAAATTCACAGCTTTTCCAGTAACATCGAGTTGCTCGTTACTGGTTGAGTATTTCCACTCGGGTTCAACATACTGAATGAATTTTTAGTTCACTTTATACACCATTTATCAGTGATTTACAATAATATCCTGTCAAAATCATTTTCAAAAGGCTAAATTAATTCTACTCTTCTTATCAAGTCACTGGGAAAATACTCGTTATTCAACAAGACAGTTACCCTGCTTCCGGGCTGGGCAAAAGGCACTGATTGACCGTCGGTATCAATAATATCTATTATTTTATCCTTAACCACCGGACCTTTTTTTCTAAGGACTTCGACATCATCACCTTTAAACATTTTGTTTCTAACCTCGATATATGCCAGTGAGCGGTCTGCTTTTTCAATTACTTTTCCAATGAACAGGTGTCCGTCTAAGGGTTTATCTTTTGAATAATTTGGCAATATCTGATCAGGGTCTCCAAAATAAAAGCCTGTGCAATAACCACGGTTGTTTATCGAGGAAAGTTCTTCAATCCACCTGGTTTTGGTTTTATAATCTTCAGGGGATGCATAATAGCTGTCAATAGCTTCTCTGTAAACTTTTACAGTTGATGCAAGATAGTTGATTGACTTCATTCTACCTTCAATTTTAAATGAATCTATGCCTGATTCGATAGTTTCAGGGATGTGTTCAATCATGCACAAATCGCTTGAATTAAAGATATAGCTGCCACGGTCATCTTCAGTCAGGGGGTAGTATTTATTGGGCCTTAATTCCTCGACGACGGCATATTTCCACCTGCACGGGTGTGTGCACATACCCCGGTTGCTGTCTCGATTCGACATAAAACTGCTGAGAAGACATCGCCCCGAATAAGAAATGCACATGGCCCCGTGAACAAAAGCCTCTATTTCCAGCGAGCTTTGTGAGGCAATCTCATTTATTTCTTTTAAAGATAGTTCTCTTGCCACATTTATTCTTTTAACGCCCATTTTTTCCCAGAACAACACACTTTTGTAATTAGTTGTGTTGGCCTGGGTGCTGAGATGCACGGGAAACTCCGGTATAACGCTGCTTGCCTCCATGAATATTCCGGGATCGGAGATGATGACAGCATCTGCACCGATTTTAGCAATGTATTTCAGATAATCGGTGACAGCTTTTTGTTCAAAATTCCTTGCATATATATTACATGCTACATAAACCTTAACACCTTCTTTATGTGCATATTTTACAGCGCTTTGAAGTTCATCATAGGTGAAATTTCCCGAAAAGTTTCTAAGACTGAACTCTTTGCCCGCAAGATAAACCGCATCTGCACCATAATGAATGGCGATTTCTAGTTTTTCCGGATTTCCCGCAGGAGCAAGAAGCTCTATTTTAATATTTTCTGCCATAAAAACACGAATTTGATTATTAACAAACCTAACCAGAACAAGTTTGAAAAGAAAAAGATTTTTAATCACGAAAACACGAAAGGACGAAAACACGAAAAAAGAAAAAATTATAATTTCGTGTTTTCCCTATTTCGTGTTTTCGTGATTGGTTTTATTTTATGCCATTAAAAGCAGCAAATTTACAATTAGGTACTAATTCTTAAAACTTAAAGCCAGCTGAATTCGAGCTTTTACGAGTTCATCAATATACGATTAATTGTTTTTTCAAGACTTTTCTGCCATGGTTTTGTATTTATTCCAAAGCGGTTTTTAATCATGCTACAATCAAGGGCGGAAAAAGGCGGTCTTTTTGCCCTTGTCGGGTATTGGGCGGTTGTGATTGCTTCAACGCTGGATACTTTATAATTTTGGTATTGACCTGCAATTTTAAATATCTCTTTTGCAAATTCGTGCCAAGTTGTTATTCCAAGGCCGCAATAGTGGTAAGTTCCCCAGGCAATTTCCAAGTTTTGTGTGATTTGTTTTGAAATATCCACGACAGCTTCAGACAGATCAGCCGCACAGGTAGGACATCCGTATTGATCTGAAACAACCTTTATTATCTCTTTTTCTTTACCGAGTTTAAGCATTGTTTTTACAAAATTATTTCCGTATGTACCATACAGCCAGGAAGTACGTAGAATAATATGCCGTGTAAGTATAGATCGCAGTTTGCTTTCGCCTTGTTCTTTACTTTTCCCGTAAACGCCGAGCGGTGATACAGTGTCCGACTCGGCATAAGGTTGGCCTTTGGTGCCGTCAAAAACATAATCTGTTGAGATATGAATGATCGGTATCCGGTTTTTATCACAAGATACGGCTAGATTGGCAGGTCCATCGCTGTTTACCGCAAATGCAATTTCTTGCTCTGTTTCTGCTTTATCGACATTTGTATATGCACTTGCATTGATAACAATTGAGGGCTTAAAATCAGTAAAAGTTTTTTCAACCTGAAACGGGTCTGTTATATTAAATTCAGGAAGGTCGAGGCCCAGGTATGAAAATTCATTTCTTTTGCATTCTATCTCCAACTCTGAGCCGAGTTGCCCTTTTGAACCAATAATTAAAAGCTTCATCTGCTTTTCTCCTGGAAGGGAAGTTGCTTTGGGAGAAGGTCGCAAAGCTCTGGATTGTGTCTGTCTTTTTCAGAAACGATTGGATTTTTTTCAGGCCAGTCTATAGCGATATCGGAATCAGCCCAACTGATGCCGCACTCGTCTTCTGGAACGTAGAAATCAGAGCATTTATATAAAAAATGGGCTGTTTTGCTTATCACGCAAAAACCGTGGGCGAACCCCTCAGGTATAAAGAGCTGACGTTTGTTTTGATCAGACAGATAAGCGCCTGTCCATTTGCCGAATGTTGATGAACCTGGCCTGATGTCAACAGCCACATCGAATATTTCACCTGTTAAAACCTGGACAAGTTTTGCCTGGGGATGTTTAACCTGGTAATGCAAACCGCGCAAAGTACCTTGAACGGAAAAAGAAAGATTGTCCTGAACAAATGTCTGCTTGATACCGGATTTTGAGTACCTTTCCTGTTGATAGGTTTCCAGGAAGAATCCACGGTTATCTTTGAATACAGCAGGCTCAATAATAAGTACACCCTCAATTGATGTGGTGATGATATTCATTTTAATTCCTTTACGTATGTTCGATGCCGATGACCATTTATTCAATTTTTAAAACCACGTTCTTTATGCGTGGATTCTTAACTTTTTTCTTCTGCCTTTCCCTTCTGCAGCGAGATCAGAAGATAAAATAAGCTCAACTCCCGCTTCACTTAGCAGGGCGGCCGCAGTCCCTTCTTTTTTCTCAACTACAATTACCTGGTCAGGTTTAAAACCGAGCAGCCATTTTCCCACAAGGAAACCTTTTTTAGTTTCCGCCTGCCAATGGGGGTTGCGGATATATTCATGGTTGGAAATATTTCCGTCGGCCCTGTTAATGGTTTCGAGCAAAAACCAGGGAGCTCTTGCCATGTGGGCTTCTATCACCCCTTCAGGTTTTTTCACAGGCGTAAGCCGTCGTAATTTATCAGGCTCATGACTGTGGATTTTAACGCTGGTCATGACAACCTGGGAAAAAGTCTGAAGGATATTATTTTCCAGGTTGTGGCCTATACGATGGGCGAGTTCAAGGGAACAGGAACGAAGAATAACATCGAGATCAACAATAAAACGGCCTCCTGCCATACGGCTTAAGCACCGTTCAACATTTTCTACGCGGGGATGAGTTTCAACCAGCGATATGATCTTTCGTTCAGTATCGCGGTCGATGGCTTCATCCATCAGATCACGAAGTGCCCTAAGGAGCAGGTTGCCTCCGGACCAGAAAATAAAAATTGACACCGCACCAGCAGCCCACCTGTCAAGTCGTACACCATAGTATGCTCCGATAAGACTGAAAACTACGACCAATGTGGAGAGCCCGTCAGCAAGGTAGTCGCGGGCGTCGGCTTGAAGGGCTTTTGAATGCAGTTTTTTACCTGTGCGAAGCTGGTAAAACCCGAAAGAAAAAGTAATTACCAGGGAAATCAATGCAACCGGAAGTGTAATCGCAACATCAGGCAGGATATTCGGCCCTAAAAGCGCCCGCCTGGCGACTTCATAGCCTGCAAGAATTACAGCAATTGAGGTGATTAGCGTTGCCAGTGTTTCGGCTTTGTAAAGGCCGTAGGGAAAGGATGGGTGTTTTTTGCCTGCCAGCCAGAGACCCGTATATGCAGCGGCAGATCCAACCACATCAGTAGCAGAATGGATGGCATCACCGACAAGAGCTGAAGAGCCGCCAAGAACGCCGGCAACACCTTTGCCTATAGACAGCAAAAGGTTGAGTGCAATTGAAAGAGCAGCCCTGCTCCGGGCTTTTTTAATCTCTACGTGAGCGGTAACTGCTTCTTTGGCCTGTGGTTTAACAACTTGAGATGTTTTTTCTGTAGATTTCATAAAAATGACTATGCGGGGTGCAAGTCCTAAGCTCCTAACAACTTTCCTCCCTGATAAACGCAAAAAGCTGCAAACCATGCAATGGAAGTATTATATGTAATGCTGAAAAACATCCATTTAAAAGAACCGGTTTCCCGTTTTATTGCTGCAACTGTAGCAAGGCATGGAAGATACAAAAGAACAAAAATCATCATTGAAAGCGCAGAGAGGGGAGTCATTTTCGATGATAAAAGAGCATTCTTTAAAGCGTCTGACTCTTCTTCGGCAGCATGAAGAACAGCCATTGTGCTTACAACGATCTCTTTGGCAACAAACCCGGTGAGAAGGGCTACTCCTCCGCGCCAGTCAATACCTAAGGGTGAAAATAAGGGTGAAATAGTTTTGCCCATACGACCCATATAGGATTTTTCAACTTGCTCGGCTCTTTGTGCCCTGGATATTTCAAGTATATCGGCATCTTTTTTCTTTTTCAGTATTTCATTATCAACATTACCGGTCTTGTTTCGAGTCTCGTAAGACGCTTTAATCTTTTCTATTTCACCGTTATAATCAAAAGAATACTCTGTGTTGCGGGGAAAGGCAGAAAGCGCCCATACAACAACAGAACCAATAAGTATTATCCCGCCCATTTTTTTTAAAAACATTTTGCTGCGGTCCCACATGTGAATCAAAAGACTTTTTATCATGGGAGCCCGGTATGGCGGAAGCTCCATGACAAAGGGAGCATCAGCGCCCTTCAAGAGAGTCGAGCGGAAAAGACGGCCGGTTAAAATGGAAAGCACAATTCCGACGAGATAAATAGAGAAGATAACAGTTCCAGCCCTTACACCAAAGAACGTTCCTGCAAGCACAATATAAATAGGCAGTTTGGCCGAACAGGACATAAAGGGAGTAATAAGGATTGTAAGGATACGGTCTTTGTCACTTTCAAGAGTCCGGGCAGCAATGATGGCAGGGACATTGCACCCAAACCCCATGAGCATCGGAATAAACGATTTTCCGTGAAGGCCGATAAGGTGCATTATCTTATCCATGAGAAAAGCAGCTCTTGCCATATAGCCTGTATCCTCAAAAATTGCGATGAAGAAGAAAAGAATCATAATATTCGGCAGAAAGATTATAACACTTCCGACACCTGCAATAATCCCGTTTAGCAAAAGATCCTTAAAAAGGCTTTCAGGAAGTAATCCGTCCAGTGTTGATGATAGAAAACTTACACCAGTGTCAATCCACTCCATTGGATAGGCGCCAAAGGAAAAAGTTGCCTGGAACATTGCCCAGATAAATATAAAAAAGATCGGGAACCCGATAAAACGGTTTGTCAAAACAAGATCAATGTTTCGAGATATATCTATGCGTTCTTTAATGGATGTTGTATGTACTTCTTTGATAATTCCGGAAAAACAACAACGTTTAATAATATTACCGGGACCAGGCAAAAAGTAGGAAACTGGCCTGGCGTAACTGTTGAAAAAAAAGAGGGCACAGTTAATAAGTTCGGATACGATCTTACAATTATTGATCTTCCCGGAACATACAGCCTAACCCCCTTTTCTATTGAAGAAATTATTGCGCGAAATTTTGTTCTTGAAGAATGTCCTGACGTTGTCATCGATATCATTGATTCTTCCAATCTTGAACGAAGCCTTTACCTTGCAACCCAGCTAAGAGAGATCGATTGCAAGGTCATATTTGCCCTTAATATGGCAGACCTGGCCAAGTCCCGCGGAATTAAAATTGATGCCAAAAAGCTTTCCGAACTTCTTAACGTACCGGTTGTTTTTACAATTGGCAATAAAAATGAAGGCATAAATAATCTTTTAAAAGAAGCCATTAAACTGGCAGAATCAAGCTCTAAAATACCTCAAGAGCGTAAGGTCAAGTATAACAGGGATATTGAAAATTCCATCTCAAAACTTCAAAGCCTTATTGAACTAAAGATTGCAGAAAAACTTCCCTATAATACCAGGTGGACTGCTATAAAGCTAATAGAAGACGATAAAATTTTAAAAAAACGCATTCTTGAAAAGGCCGGCGAC
>Ga0255437_1035_pt1 | contig 10156 bp, 7 predicted proteins | sample ANMaggSeSYBR02I4_FD_182644 | JGI IMG/M metagenome (GOLD analysis project Ga0255437, IMG submission 182644) | Sediment cell enrichment communities from methane seep in Santa Monica Basin, California, United Staets - ANME aggregate JGI... | ecosystem: Environmental > Aquatic > Marine > Cold seeps >... | reverse complement strand
AAGGGGTAAGGTAAGATCGAGATATGCAGATGCGCTGACCAGATTGACCGATCGTTTTAAATACAAATCGACTACAGCAGCTTCAAGTTCAGGGTCGTTTGGGCTGTGGATAAGGTTAAAACCAAAAGGGGAGTCGGTTAAAGTTTCCTGAAGTCTGACAATGGCAGTCTCTATTTCATCAAGATTAAGACCTGCAGCCCCGAAAAATCCGATCATCCCGCCGCGTCCGGCTTCTTCAACCATTTTAACAGATGTAATGCCGTTTGCCATGGCTCCCGCAACATAGGCATAACGAATATTATGTGATTTTTTAAAATATTGGTCTCCCAGGTTTTCAGGCAGAAGTGGAGGTAAATAAGCATAAAGGGGAAAATCAGAGGACTTGTCAGACTGTATGGATGGAATTACATCGCCGATTGTAGCAGTCCCATCTTTGGCTACTGCAAAACGATCATCTTTATTGACAAGGTACACCGGATGAGCAACATCGGCAATTGCGGCTTTGATTGCATTATCACCGATTTTGGGGGGTGTATTCCCTTTTGACCACCATCCAATTATATTTTTATTTTTCAAAGGTATAGGCTCCTATGTTAAATAAAATGTAACCGTTCACGGAACGTTGAAATTAGAAAATAGAAATTGGAAATTTGGCTTTCATGTTTTTGTACTGTTGAATTATGTCTGATTTTATTTTTTATCACGAAAACACGAAAATAGGAAAGCACGAAACATCCTTTTCCCCTAATTCTTTTTTCGTGTTTTCGTCTTTTCGGGCTTTCGTGATTGGTTTTTGATTTTGGATAAAGTTTTTCAGCTTTTGTTCCACTTATCAAAGTCGCGCTAGGGCATATCTGATAAGGCTTCTGTCAGTTTGTATACATCAAACTCGTAAACTCGTTTAATCTCTCCCGAATTTCTACTTTCTAATTTCAAGTTTCAAGCCGTGAACGGCTATATTAAGCTTTATCCTCTTGGGTGAAATTTTTCATGTATTTTTATCAGGTGCTCCCGGGCGACATGTGTATATATCTGGGTTGTAGAAATGTCAACATGACCGAGCATGAGCTGAACAGCTCTTAAATCCGCACCGCCTTCAAGGAGATGACTGGCAAAGGAGTGACGCAGGCTGTGAGGAGTGATTTTCTTATTAAAGCCGGCCTTTAGAGCATGGCGTTTTAAAAGTTTCCAGAAACCCTGACGTGTCATAGGTTTTCCTGCACGGGCGACAAAAAGATGCCGACTGGCGATACTTTTCAAAATCAATGGCCTTGCGATTTTAAGGTAGTCATCGATTTTCTTTTTTGCAAAAAGGCCGATGGGAACAACCCTCTCTTTTGATCCCTTACCGAACACCCTGACAAAACCGGCTTCCATGTTTACATCCTGCAGTTTAAGATTTATTAATTCAGAAACTCTTAAGCCGGCTGCATAGAGAAGTTCAAGCATAGCTGCATCCCTCGATCCTTTGGAAGTTTTTGTATCCGGGATGCTCAAAAGAAGTTTTACCTCTTCAACAGAAAGGACGTCCGGAAGTTTGAGACCGCTTTTAGGAAGATCAATAAGTCGCGTTGGATCATGCTTCAGTAGTTTTTCCTGTACCATGAACCTGTAAAATCCACGGATCGTTACAAGATGCCTTGCCCTTGATCTGGCCCCGAGGCCCGCATCTCTCATGGCGATCAAGTGTTTTAAAATGACAGGCGTGTCGGCATCTGAAATATCTTTGACTCCATTATTCTCAAGAAATGAAAGATACATGGCCATATCGCTGCCGTATGAATCCAGTGTTTTAGCAGACAGACCTTTTTCTACTAAAAGGTAATTTAAATACTGGTCTGTGAGAGTGTCAAGTTCAGGCATGATCTGTCATATCCCGATTAGAAAATCAGCAGGGTCTATTTGATTAAGCACTTCAACGCCGTTATCTCTGACTACAACCATATTTTCAAGCCTGATTCCGCCCCAGCCTTGAATATATATTCCAGGTTCAACGGTAAACACCATTCCAGGCTCAAGCTTTATATCTTTTAAAGTGCTTATCCTGGGCTCTTCATGCACAGCAAGGCCGGTGCCGTGCCCCAGGCCATGGCCGAATTTTCCTTTAAACCCGGATTTTTCAATATGATCACGTGCGATTTTGTCCACGGCTTTTGAACTCATTCCGGGCTTAATGGCATCTGTTGCCATTCGCTGGGCATCATGTACGGTTGTAAAAACTTTTTTAAATGTTTCATCCGGCGTGCCGATAATTACAGTTCTTGATATATCACTGCAGTAACCGTCCAGTCTTGCACCCCAGTCAAAAAGAATCGGTTCACCTGCTTTAATCTCTCTTTTTGAAGGAATGGCGTGAGGAAGAGCGCTGTTTGGTCCTGATGCGACAATAGTGGAGAAGGATAATGACTGGGCGCCTGCTTCACGCATTTCTTTTTCCATCGTCCATGCGAGCTGCCTTTCCGTCAGGCCGGGTTTAATTGTGCTTTTGATATGTTTGAAAACAGATTCAGCAATTAAAAGCGCTTTTTTTAATGTATCGATTTCGGTTTCATCCTTTATCAACCGCAGATTTTCCACAATATCTTCGGCAGGAACAAGCTCCACCTGTATTCCTGAAGACTCCAGTTCTTCAGCCATTTTATTGTATTGCATAAAGGATATCCGCACGCTTTCAAAACCGAGTCTTTTTATGCCCAGCATATCTGCTATATTCGGAAGTTCTTTTGCCAGTCCTTCTTTATAACAGACTATTTCAAAAAGGGGCGCTTGGTTTTCTGCCTGCAGAGCGTAGCGTGAATCTGTTGCAAGGATAAGTCTGGAGTCTGTAATAAAAAGCGCTCCTGCCGATTCGTCAAACTGGGTATCTTCTCCTGTGAAACCGCTCAGGTATCGACGGTTTTCTTCAACAAGAACCATGAGGGCGTCAAATTTCTTTTCAGCCAGAGATTTTCTGATAAGAGACAGCCTATTTTCCGTTGTTTTTTTCAATTGTAACTCCTGTAAAATTATGTGTGATGATAAAGAGACTAAAAAAACAGTAATATTTATAAACAAAGTTCATCATTTAAATCAAGATAAGATTTTACGGGCATCGACAAAGAAAACCCTGTCATGAGTTTTGTAGATATTTAAATGCAACAATATTGACAGAGATATGTCTAATTGATAAAAAAGCTTTAAAAACAGCGGTTATTTTGAAACCGCCTCTAAATAATGTCCATAATAAAACCCCTGATTTGTATCTGGTCCTGCGACAAACGAATGCCGCAATTTCGAGCATAGCGTGATTAAGGAAAATTTTATGTTTCACAAAACGGCTGATTATTACCATACTGTTATTAAAATGTCGCGGGTAATGGTTGCAATCCTGGACTTAGATGGGAAAGTAACGCGAGTTAATACAAACTTTAAAGATTTTTTCTGGTATCACCGTTCTAAGTTGATAGGGAAGAACTGGTTTGACGAAATGATATCGGTTGAAGATCAAAAATTCGCTAAGAAAAACTTTCAAGCAGAAATCCTCAATCAGGAGTCAAGCAGTCATGTTAGTAAAATTTTGACAAAAGAAGACAAAAAGATCTTTGTTGAATGGAATTATAAAGCAATTAGATTCCCCGATAATTTCGTAACAGGTGTTTTGGTTTTAGGACGCGATGTTTCCGAACACGTGCTGAACGAAAGGCGTCTTTTAAAGGAACGCTTTGAACTTATTGAAAGAAACAAGGAGTTGACCTGTTTATATGGAATGGCGCAAGTTGTTGAAAACTCCAAAGCAACGTTACCGGAAATCCTTCAGTCAGTTATTGAGCTTATACCCCCGGCATTTCAGTTCCCGGAAATCACCTCGTCAAGAATACAGATAGACCAACAAATATACTCCACGCCCGGCTTCAAGAAATCCAATCAAAAGTTGACTGAAAAACTCATTATTCAGGGAATAAAACGGGGGGCCGTGGAGGTTTTTTATTCTGAAAAACATCCGGAACGATCCGGTATCGAAATTTCGTTTCTACAAGAAGAAAAAAATCTCTTAAAGACAATAGCCGGGCAAGTTGCGTTGATTATAGAAAAAAGGAAAGCAGATAAAAAGAGGTATGAATTGGAAGGTCAACTCAGGCATGCAGACCGTTTGGCAAAGATCGGTCAGTTAACTGCCGGCGTTGCTCATGAGTTAAATGAGCCTATCGGGAATATCCTGGGCTTTGCTCAGCTGGCTTCTAAAAACCCCGATTTACCAGAGCAGGTTTATCAAGATCTGGAACATATTGTCAGTTCGTCCCTGCATGCAAGAGAAATTATTAAAAAACTCATGCTGTTCAGCCGGCAGATGCCCCACCAAAAAACAAGTTTTAATTTGAACAATCTGGTTAAAGAGGGGTTATCTTTTATCGAGCCTCGTTTCGCAAAAAACAATGTTAAATTTATACAGGATTTGGCTCCGAACCTTCCGGAAATTACAGCCGATCCATCACAGTTGAGACAGGTGCTTGTAAATCTTGTGGTCAATGCTTACCAAGCAATGCCCAATGGGGGAATTCTGACCATAAAAACTTTAAGTGAAATAGACAATGTTATTCTCGTGGTGCTTGATACCGGAGTTGGCATGGACCAAGAGACCCTTGACCAAATTTTTATTCCTTTTTTCACAACAAAGGACGTAGATAGAGGGACCGGCCTCGGGCTTGCTGTGGCTCACGGAATTATCACAGCCCATGGCGGGAAAATAGATGTTCGAAGTCAGAAAGGAAAGGGGTCAAGGTTCGAAATAAAGTTTCCATTAAGTTGTGAAGATTGTGAGGGATAACGTGCGAAGAAAAAAGTCGGAGAATCGATTCAAAATATTAGCGGTAGATGATTCCTTAGATACGTTGGAGGTAATTCAAAGAAATCTGACTCCTGAAGGGTATAAAGTTTTTACTGTTTCCAGCGTGAATGAAGCCGTGAATATTTTAGAAACACACTCCATTGACCTGGTAATAACGGATCTGAAGATGCCCATAGTCGGTGGTCTTGATTTGATCAGGCATGTGAGGGAAAATTTAAGGGATGTCGAAATAATGATGATCACCGGTTATCCTTCCATTGAAGGAGCCGTGGAGGCAGTTAAAAGTGGTGCTGAAGAATACCTCGTCAAACCATTTACAGATAAGGAATTATTATCGGCAGTACAAAGGATGCTTGAGAAGCTGGTCCGGCGTCGAACCAGTAAATTGAAAAATCCTCTAAACAATTCATACGGTATTATCGGCGACTCAAAGGGGATGCAAGATGTTTTCAATCAAATTAAAAAAGCGGCTTCAACCGATGCTACAACAGTTATTTCAGGAGAGAGTGGAACCGGTAAGGAGATTGTAGCACGAGCAGTGCATTATAACAGCGATCGCAGTTCTGCTCCTTTTGTTCCGGTAAACTGTACCGCTATTCCAAATAATCTTCTCGAGAGCGAGCTTTTCGGCCATGTAAAAGGAGCTTTTACGGGAGCAAAAGGCTCTCGTGCAGGTTTCTTTCAGGTAGCGGACGGTGGAACAATATTTTTAGATGAAATAGGTGATGCAAGCCTGAGTATGCAAGGAAAACTACTTAGAGTAATACAAAACAAAGAAATTTACATGGTTGGTTCAAGCCGTACACGAAAGGTAAACACAAGGATAATTGCAGCTACCAACAAAGACTTGTTGAGTTTGATGGAAAAGGGAATCTTCCGGGAAGATCTTTATTACAGGATAAATGTCATAAATATCTCACTTCCTGCATTGCGAGAGCGTAGAAATGACATCCTGCTCCTGATCAATCATTTTCTCGAAAAATTCTCAAAAGAAATGGATCGCCCGATGCTCAATTTTTCAGATGATGCCCTGCGTGCTTTGGTAAATTATCAATGGCCCGGGAATGTCAGGGAACTTGAAAATCTAATTCAGCGCCTGGTCATTATAACAGATGGTGATTTTATTCATGTAACGGATTTACCGGCTTTGATGAAATTTTATGTCAATCAAAAAAAGGACGTAAACCGTACCCTGGCAGATGTAGAGATAGAGCATATTCGTCACGTGTTGGCGAGTGCCAACGGGAATAAGACAAAAGCAGCAAAAGTACTTGGCATTGACCGAAAAACACTTCGGGAGAAACTAAAAAAATAAATCAGGAACTCTACTCCACAAGTGGGTAATATTACCCCGCTGAAACAAAACACCCCACAGATTAAGCCTTCTTTTCAGGCAAACATAGTTAATTCCACTTCAAAATAAAGAAACTTTCATTTAAATCCGACCCGAATAATCTTCTTTCTTTTCTTATTTATAACGCTAACCTATCGATTTTATATTACATTTATTACCGACTTTAATTTACGAATTCATCACGGCTCATTTTTGGCATATATGTTGCTCTACCGTGAATTAGATGTGAGCCGGATTAACAAGTTAGAGTTTCATTATTGAAAGAATAGAGGATAGGATTCATGAGCTTGAAAAGCGGTTTAAGATCACTAGAAAATAAACCCTTGGCCCATTGAATCCTCGAATCCTTGACCCCCTTCTCCCAACTAATTGGGAGAAGAACCATATTAATTATAGGGAGAAGGATAATGTATAAAATCAATCAAAATTTGGGAATATGTATTACCTGCAATAATCGCACTGAATGCTTGTCATTGCAGAATAGTTTCCGTGCGGACAGAACGATTTGGAATTGCGAAGAATTTGACGACTTTTTGCCTGGTATGAAAAGCGATTCTGTTAACACAAAGAAAAAAAACCCTTTTAATAACCCGAACTATAATCAGAACTATAATAATGATTTAACACCTGGAAGAACAATGGGACTCTGTATTAACTGCGAGAACCGAAAAACATGTATGCTGCCGTCTCCGACAGGGGGTATATGGCATTGTGAAGAGTATCTTTAGTCTCATCAAGACATACCAGTGGTTTAAGGAGTTTCTTATTCCGGAAAAATTTAATAAATTTTGAGAATGGAGATATTATGTATTTCATGAATTCTTATTGTAACGAAGTTTTAAAAACTGTTGAAAGCAAATATCCATGGGAAAAAGAATTTATCCAGGCTGTTAATGAAGTTTTTCTTTCCCTGGGGGCATTAATAGAGATGGAACCTGTTTACCGGGAAGAGAAGATTTTAGATAGAATTGTTGAACCTGAACGAACCTATATTTTCAGGGTGCCATGGAAAGATGACAAGGGAAATATTCAGGTAAATACCGGATATAGGATAGGGTTTAACAGTACACTTGGTCCGTATAAGGGAGGTCTCAGGTTCCACCCCTCAGTGACTCTGAGCATTTTTAAGTTTCTAGGGTTTGAACAAACCTTTAAAAATGCTTTGACAGGATTGCCGCTTGGAGGCGGAAAAGGCGGCAGTGATTTTAATCCCAAGGGTCGATCAAATAATGAGATAGAAAATTTCTGCCAAAGCTTTATGACCAGCTTATACAACCATATTGGCCCGAACACAGATGTTCCTGCGGGTGATATCGGGGTAGGTGCAAGGGAAATCGGTTATCTTTTCGGCCAATATAAGCGATTGAAAAACGTTTTTGAAGGTGTGCTTACCGGCAAGGGATTGGATTGGGGCGGATCTCTTATGAGACCGGAAGCAACCGGATTCGGCGCAACATATTTCGCGGAAGAGATGTTAAAGACCAGGGGAGAGAATATTGATGGTAAAATTGTCACTGTTTCAGGATTTGGAAACGTTGCCTGGGGAGTTGTTACAAAGGTGACTGATCTGGGCGGGAAAGTTGTAACGCTTTCAGGGCCGGATGGTTTTATTCATGATAAAGAAGGAATAAGTGGTGAAAAGATCGACTATATGCTGAAGATGCGGGTAAGCAGCCGGGACAGTGTGCAAGATTATGCGGAAAAATTTAAAGTTGATTTCTATCCCGAAAAAAGACCCTGGGGAGTAAAGTGTGATATCGCTTTTCCGAGCGCAACTGAAAACGAAATGGATGAAAATGACGCTAAGGAACTTATCAGCAATGGGTGCCAGTGCGTAACCGAATGCGCCAATATGCCGGCAACGCAAAAAGCGATGGATCTGCTTCTTGAGAGCAAAATTCTTTATTCTCCCGGAAAGGCTTCAAATGCTGCCGGTGTTGCCTGCTCCGGACTTGAGATGGCGCAAAACAGTACCAAAATGAAATGGACGCGGGAAGAGGTGGATAAAAGGTTACGTCAGATAATGACTGATATACACACTAACTGTTTGCAGGCGGCTGAAAGGTATGGCGTCGGAGGTAATTATTTTGCTGGAGCAAATATTGCGGGGTTTATAAAAGTGGCAAACGCTATGCTCGATCAAGGCAATACTTAGGGCTTGCGAAAAAACAACTTCACATTTCAGGCGACGATGCATCCCGCCTGACTGCGTTACGAAAACTCTGAATATGCCTGATATTCATACTTTTTCGCGCCTTGTCAGTCGGGCGCCTCAACACCTGAAATTGCAAATTTATTTTTACGCGAACCCTTAACAAAAACTAAGGAGGTTTGAAATGAGTTCGGACATTTTCGGAAATTTAATGGATTGGGGTCAAGCTATGGATAAACTCAATCAATTAAAACAATCAAAGAAATTAAATGAACATCAACCGGGTCTTGCACGCATATTGAGGTATCGAGATAACTGGAGACTTAGAGAAACAGTGTTGAGCTATGTCAAAGATATAGCTCATCCATCCGATGATCTGTTGACGGAAGTGCTCAATATAGTCATGGACGAAAATGTTTATTATGACGCACGAATAATTGCAGTCGATGCATTGGCGAGTTTAATGAATAACTATAAATACAACAAAGAAAGTGATCGAATTGACAAAAGCGATGTTAATAAAAAAATTAAGGCGCTTCTTTTATCTCCGCACCCTCCGGTTTTCCATGAGGCTATCAGGAGATCCTATCAAAACTTCGCCAACGGATAGGGTAAAACAGAGGATCAAACCGTTGATGCCTACAGAGTCAATCTATTAAGGAGGAGATCATGTTAATCGGAATACCAAAAGAAATCTTATCTGAAGAAAAAAGGGTAGCTGCTACACCGGAGACGATACAAAAATATATTAAAATGGGATTTAATGTAGCGGTCGAATCGTCGGCTGGTGAAGGTGTTTGGAGAAGCGATGAAGAATACGAGAATTCAGGTGAAAGCATTATTTCTGATACTGAAAAACTTTTTGCTCAGTCGGATGTGATTTTGAAAGTCAAACAACCGGTGTTCAATGAAACAGTTGGCAAACACGAAGTAGACATGATGCGCAATGACAGTACGCTAATCACTTTTCTACACCCAGCAGCTCCCGGGAATCATGATATGATTAAAGAATTGCGGGATAAAAACATAACCTCGTTTACAATGGACGGCATCCCGCGCATCTCCCGCGCACAGAGAATGGATGCATTATCTTCAATGAGCACAGTTACAGGGTATAAATCTGTGTTGATTGCCGCCAATCAAATGCCGAAGTTTATTCCAATGATCGGAACGGCCATCGGTACGGTAAAACCGGCCCGGTTTTTAGTCGTTGGCGCAGGTGTTGTTGGACTTCAGGCTATCGCAACAGCCAAAAGACTTGGTGGGATAGTCAAAGCCATGGACATTCGTAAAGAAGCATGTGAGGAGGCTGAGAGCCTTGGTGCCAAGGTGGCTGAATTTGATATTCCTCAGGAACTAGTCATTGGCGAAGGCGGCTACGCAAAGGCGTTAGAAGCCGAGTGGCTGGAAATAGAGCAAAAAGTCCTGGGACCTTATGTAGAGGAAGCAGATATCGTCATTCTCAGTGCTCTGGTGCCGGGTGAAGTTGCTCCTATATTGATTACCGAAGAAATGATTTCTAAAATGAAGCAAGGTTCTGTGATTATGGATGTCTCTATTGATCAGGGCGGAAATTGTGCAGTCACGGAACCCGGTCAATTTGTTCAGATAAATGGAATATACGTTTGTGGAATACAAAATATACCAGGAAGAATGGCTGTTCACTCAAGCTGGCTTTATGCAAATAACATGTACTATTACATAGAAAATCTCTTCAAGAAAGGACTGAACACGTTTGATCTGGATGATGATATCGTAAACCAATCCCTTGTTACTTATAAGGGGAAGATCCTTTTCCAAGGCGCCATTAAGGCTATGGAAAATC
>Ga0255437_1034_pt1 | contig 10340 bp, 3 predicted proteins | sample ANMaggSeSYBR02I4_FD_182644 | JGI IMG/M metagenome (GOLD analysis project Ga0255437, IMG submission 182644) | Sediment cell enrichment communities from methane seep in Santa Monica Basin, California, United Staets - ANME aggregate JGI... | ecosystem: Environmental > Aquatic > Marine > Cold seeps >... | reverse complement strand
ATGGACGGATTCAGGTCTTCTTCAGCTTCAAATGACAACCACAACCAATTTGATACCGGTGGTGGAAAAGGAAGGCAAAGGGATTATCTTCCGGGATGCCCGGGGAAAGGAAGTCTTAAGATACAGCGGTCTCTATGCCTATGATGCCGTCGGTAAGGATCTGGATGCCAGAATGGCGGTGGATAATAAAATAATCCGGCTCATCGTAGCGGATCATGAGGCGGTCTATCCCATTACCATCGACCCTTTTATTGAAACAAAGAAACTCCTTGCCGGAGATGGGACTGCCGAGGACGAATTTGGATGTAGTGTCTCGATCAGCGGAGACACGGTCATCGTCGGGGCTGCAGGGGACAATGGTGGTTCCGGTTCGGCCTATATCTTTTCCCGCGATGAGGGGGGAGCGGATAACTGGGGTGAGGTCAAAAAACTAACCGCCGGTGATGGTGCGGCCGGTGACGAATTTGGACGTAGCGTATCGATCAGCGGAGACACGGCCATCGTCGGGGCTTGGACGAACGATTCCGCTTCCGGCTCGGCCTATATCTTTTCCCGCGATCAGGGGGGATCGGATAACTGGGGGGAGGTCAAAAAACTCACCGCCGGCGATGGGGCGGCCGGTGACTGGTTTGGATATAGCGTATCGATCGGCGGAGACACGGCCATCGTCGGGGCTTATAGGGACGATGACAATGGCGACGACTCCGGCTCGGCCTATATCTTTTCCCGCGATGAGGGGGGAGTGGATAACTGGGGGGAGGTCCAAAAACTCCTTGCCGGCGATGGGGCGGCCGATGACGAATTTGGATATAGTGTATCGATCAGCGGAGACACGGCCATCGTCGGGGCTTATTATGACGATGACAATGACAGCAATTCCGGCTCGGCCTATATCTTTTCCCGCGATCATGGGGGAACGGATAACTGGGGTGAGTTCAAAAAACTCATCACCGACGATGGGGCTGTCGGTGACTGGTTTGGATGGAGCGTATCGATCAGCGGAGACACAGCCATCATCGGAGCTCCTGGGGACGATACCAATGGCAGCCAATTCGGTTCGGCCTATATCTTTTCCCGCGATGAGGGGGGAGCGAATAACTGGGGAGAGGTCATAGAACTCACCGCTGGCGATGGGGCGACCGATGACTTCTTTGGACATAGCGTATCGATTAGCGGAGACACTGCCATCGTCGGGGCTTATGAGGACGATGACAATGGCAGCCAATCCGGTTCGGCCTATCTCTTTTCCCGCGATCACGGAGGAGCGGATAACTGGGGTGAGGTCAAAAAATTCACTGCCGGCGATGGAGCTGCCGATGACTTCTTTGGATATAGCGTATCGATCAGCGGAGACACGGCCATCGCCGGGGCTTATGGGGACGATGACAATGGCGATGCTTCCGGTTCGGCCTATATCTTTTCTTACGTATTTGGCGACGAACTGGCCGCTGATTTTGGCGGAGATGGCCTGTGGCATTATGACGGGAGTTGGACCCAGCTAAATGGCCAAAATACTGAAGGCATGGAAGAGTGGAATGGAGGGCTTGCCTCTGATTTTGCTGCTTCAGGCCTTTGGAATTATAACGGCTCATCCTGGGATCTTTTAACCACAAACGATCCTCAGGGTATGGAATCCTTGACTAATGGATTGGCTGTTGATTTCGGTATCACAGGCCTTTGGAATTATAACGGTTCGTCATGGGATCTTCTAACCACAAACGATCCTCAGGATATGGAATCGTGGACTGATGGACTTGCGGTTGATTTCGGCACCTTTGGTCTCTGGAATTATAACGGCTCATCATGGGATCTATTGACTACCAGTAATGCCCAGGGCATGACAGCATGGTCCGGAGGTCTTGCGGTTGATTTCGGCACCTTCGGTCTATGGAACTACAATGGTTCATCGTGGGATCTGTTAACAACCAGTGATGCACAAAGCATGGAAGCGTGGTTAGGCGGCCTTGCTGTAGATTTCGGTACCTTTGGTCTGTGGAATTTTGACGGTTCAACCTGGAACCTGCTCACAACCAGTAATGCAGAATTCATGGCCGCCTGGGAAAATGGTCTGGCTGTTGATTTCGGCGGCATAGGGCTCTGGAGTTACAACGGTTCATCCTGGGATTTTTTAACAACAGACGATCCCCAGGACATGGAAGGCTGGGCCAGCTCACTTGCCGTTGATTTTGGCGCCCTCGGGTTTTGGAACTATAACGGATCAATGTGGATTCTGTTAACAGCAACCATGGACTCTGAGGATATGATAGATGTAAACTTATACTAAGTTAACATGCTCAGCTAAGTTATATTTTTTTAGACTTAGTAGTCTGATTGATTAAATGCCCTATAATATTATTCCGGGGCATTTTAGGCCACCTAAAAAGTGCTCCGGCGAAAGGCCTTTTGCCCTCTTCGGAGCACTATAACTTTTTGGGAGAAATTAAAAAGGCACTCATCTATCCACAAAGGTTTCCCCCTATAGTAGTTTTCAATAATATATGAGTTTTTTGTACGGATTAATATACCTACTATTTACACAAAATAATACATTTTAACCTTCAATAAACTTCCACGTATTATTTAACTGCTTGATATTATATATCATTACTGTTTTATTCGGAATTATAACGTTTCATATATTATCGCAATATTTTGCTGTTGCCCGTCCCCTATTACTCCCCTTGATTCTTCCTGCCTCAGCGGAATTTGCTTTTAATCCTTTACCAGAGCGCTATTCTCTGGTATACTTTTTACTTATTTTTATCATCTGAGTACCACCTGTTTTATGGTTTATGTCAATAATATTATCCGTTTTAACAGAGACTTAAAGCTTACATCCTTAAACTTAAAATGTTTCGTAAAAAGTGGTTTTTTAACTTTTTACGTATCAATTATAGGAATCGACGTTGCCAAAAATAAGCACCTTAATTCTGGTTTCCTGGTTATTGATTAAATGAGTATAGCAACTCAAAGGAGAGATATTATGAAAATCAATAAATCGGTATCAATTTTTTCCTGCTTTTTAACCCTATCTTTAATCGCGTTTGTTTCGGTTTCCCATGCCGCCACCATCTCCGGCTCGATCCATGAAAGCGATGGGACTACATTGATCACAGGGGACTGGATTCAGGTTGACGTCTATCAAGGGGATCCATGTGGATGGCATGATTGGGTCACATGTGGGGCTACAAATACAGGCGTCTATACGACTCCTGATCTTTCGGAAGGTACATATTATTTACGCACCAGCAATAGGAACCAATCCAATTATGTCAATGAATGGTGGGCCAACCCGTCAAGTACGAATTCCTGCAGCGGCGCCCAGACAGTCACAGTGAGTACCACGGATATTACCGGCATAGATTTTCAACTGGACGGAGGATACAGCATCTCCGGCGTGGTATATCAAAGCAATGGAATTACACCGATTCCGGATAATAACGTCCGGATTGAAGTCATTACAGGGGATCCATGTGATGATCGTGAATGGATTGGGAGTGCAGAAACGTCCGTCGGCAACTATACTATCATGGGTATACCTCAGGGAGATTACTATTTACAGACCAACAATATGAACCAGTCCAATTATGTCAATGAATGGTGGGCCGACCCGTTAAGTGTGATTCCCTGCAGCGGCGCCCAATCCGTTACAGTAAGCACTGCGAATATAATCGACAAGGACTTTCAATTGGATGACGGCTACAGCATCTCCGGCATGGTCTATCAAAGCGACGGATCTACACCAATTCCGGATAATAATGTTTATGTTGAGGTTTATGTTTATACAGAGGATCCATTTGGAGATCGCCTGTTTATGGGGGGTGCAGAGACATCCGCGGGTGCCTATACGATCATGGGCTTGCCTCCGGGAGATTACCTTTTGCGAGCCAGAACCAATGACCAGTCCATTTATGCCAGTGAATGGTGGGCAGAGCCGGATAGTGTGTTTTATTTCATAGATGCCCAACCTGCCACAGTGGTTGATGCGAATGTAACCGGTAAAGTTTTTAAACTGGATGTCGGCGGCAGTATCACCGGTGTTGTAGTTAATGACAGTGGTGCTCCTCTGGCGAATATTGAAGTGCATTATTGTAATGATTCATGTCAATTATCAAGAGACGCTGTTACCGCCGCAAGCGGTTCATTTGTAATTATCGGCCTTCCTCCGGGACTGATGGAAATTGCATTCAATCCCGATTTAGACACCTTGTTGGCCGGAAACGGAAGGACTTACTCTTGCCTCGCTCTGGGTGAAAACAGGAATCTTGGTACGATTGAGCTCCAGTACGGCGCATTAATAACCGGTGTTTTCCAGGATGCCTATGGTAATCCGTTGTCTTATGTCGATTATTGGTACAGCGCAAAATTTCCAGTTGGATGTGGAGAAGCAGAGAATGACGGTTCTTTTGCATTTCGCCTTCCTCTTGGAACCTATATCTTAAATATCGAGAGTGAAGATTATGAATTTAACGCAATGCCTGTTGAAATTACTGTGAGCGATGTGGGAACTCCGGAAGACCTGGGCATATTAACCATTTATGATGCAAGTTCCGGCCAGCAAATTTCAGGCACAGTCGGCTACGGTGGTTATGCGGGTCCGGGAAAGCTTAAAGTCATAGCATTTTTAAACACCACAGATCTTACTCCTGAGAATCTCGGTTTTATCCAACCCCTCGCCACAGCCGAACCGGATCAGGCAACAGGAAACTATTCATTATATGTGGTACCACAATCTGAAAGGCCTGAAACCACGATCAATGTGATGCTGGTCCTTTTTCTTCAGGAAGGCAAATATGGCTGGGGGTCAGTGACTGTAATCGATGAAATCGAAGGTATTGAAACAAGTGGAATACCGGTTACCGGGAAGAATCTTGTCTATTCTACATCCGGATCTGATTATACCGTCAGCGGAGTTGTCAAAAAAAGCGACGGTGTGGTCGTTGATGCAACGATACTTTTGTATAAACAACCGGGTGATGAATTTTTCGGTTTTACATGGACAGATTGTGACGGGGCCTATGCTCTTTATAACGTGCCGGCAGGCACTTACCGAATCGCTGCAACCGCCTATGGTTACGATACCACGGAATGGAGCGCTACTTTTAATGTAGTCAATGCAAATGTTACGATTCTTGATATTTTAATGGGAAGCAACCCCGGCGACGAGTTGGCCGTAGACTTTGGCGGGAATGGCCTGTGGCATTACGAAGGGATCACCTGGACACAGTTAAACGGGCAAAATTCTGAAGGCATGGAAGAGTGGGATGGAGGTCTTGCCTCTGATTTTCATATTGCCGGTCTGTGGAATTATGACGGATCTTCCTGGGAACTGTTAACCACTCTGAATCCTGAAGGTATAACGGCTTGGGATGATGGCCTTGCCGTTGTTTTTAGCAGTGCAGGTCTCTGGAATTATAACGGTTCATCCTGGGATCTTTTAACCACCAATGATCCTCAGGATATGGAATCGTGGACTAATGGACTGGCTGTGGATTTCGGTACCTTTGGTCTCTGGAATTATAATGGCTCATTATGGGGCCTTTTGACGACCAGCGATGCTCAAAACACGCAAGCCTGGGTGAATGGACTGGCCGTAGATTTCGGCACCTTTGGCCTATGGAACTACAACGGTTCAACGTGGGATCTTTTAACCACGAGTGATGCTGAAGACATGGAAGCATGGTCAGGAGGACTTGCCGTTGACTTTGACACTTTTGGTCTATGGAACTATGATGGCTCATCCTGGAACCTGCTCACAACCAGTAACGCTGAACTCATGGCCGCATGGGTAAATGGACTGGCCGTTGATTTTGGTGGCACGGGACTCTGGAGTTACGATGGTTCATCCTGGGATCTTTTAACAACCAGTGATACTCAGGACATGGAAGGCTGGGCCACGTCACTTGCAGTGGATCTTGGTACTTCCGGACTGTGGAACTATGACGGCTCCTCGTGGGCAAGTTTAACTGGTTGGGATTCTGAAGATATGGTAGATGTGGACCTATATTAGGAATTGATTTCTCGGACGTAAAAGTCTATAATTGTGGAGTCCTTGGACCCTCTTCTCCAACTAAATTTGAGAAGAACTATAATTGTTTTCTCTCGATTGATGTATCAATTTTTTGGTAATAACCCAAACAGGAGATAAGTTATGAATAATTCAGTCATTGCAAGGAAAAGTTCTCTTCTAATTTTAATTGTATTAATTATTTCTTTTTGTGTTGCAAATTCTTCTTTTTCACAAGAATTTGAGCGCAAGAAAATTACAGAGGATATGGAGTGCTATGAAAGCACTCAATCTGCGCCGACTTTAAGTGAAGGCAAAACAGGTAAATCCATCTTAATAAGACTTGGCCGAACACATTTTGATCCTCTGCAAAAGCTTCCTGCACAAAAGGCGGGAATAAACTCAATACAGGCCTTTGGAGAAGGGGAGACCGGCTATTACATTGTTCAATTTGACGGTCCTATAAGGAGTTCCTGGAAGACAGCTTTAATGGACACAGGAGCTGAGATTTTCGACTATGTTCCTGATTTTGCGTTTATTATAAGGTCGGTATCAACAAAGGAACAATCCGTACGATCCCTTCCGCACGTCAGATGGCTTGGAATATATCAACCTTCCTACAGGATAAGTCAAAGCGCTCTTGATAAAGCGTTTGTTCAGGGGCAAGCACTGGAAGAAGACGAGGAGGCTTGGGAACTTCTTCGGATTACTGTCTTTCCCGGCGAGGACCTTGACAGGATAAAGTCAGAGATTGATGCACTGGGTGGCATGATTATCGATGAAGTTACTACAAAGTGGAAAACCACCCTGAAGGTGAAGGCGCCCTCTACGAGTATAGCAAATTTACCTGCAATATCAGGCGTCAAGTGGATTGAGCCTGTGCCTGTATGGAAATTATTCAACAATGTCTCATCCGATATTATGAATGTCAGGACACCTCGTGATACCTATGGGCTTTATGGTGAGGGCCAGACAGTGGGTGTGTGCGATAGTGGTCTGGATCAAGGGTTCACAAATCCTGCGAATCTCCATGACGATTTTGAGGATGGATCAGGTGGTACAAGGGTGGCTCAGCTTATTGACCTTTCAGGGGATGGCGCACAGGACTCAAATTCCGGGCACGGAACCCATGTGGCAGGTTCTGTTCTGGGAAATGGGATGCACTCCGGAAGCAATCCATCGTCAAACAGCTTCCCGCCGGGTTGTTTTGCAGGTGTTGCGCCTAAAGCTAATCTTGTTTTTCAGGCCACTGCAAATAATGCAGGATCGCTGGTAGGTATACCATCGGACCTGAACACCCTTTTCAGCCAGGCTGACGTGGCCGGAGCCGAATTGCATACGAACAGTTGGGGCAGCTCGCTTAGCGGGATGTATACGTCCTATTCGCAGGATGTTGACGAATATATGTGGGATTATAAAGACTTTTTGGTTCTGTTTTCAGCAGGTAACAGCGGAATAGATATGGACGGAGACGGGGTTATTGATCTGTACAGCATGGGTTCTCCGTCAACGGCCAAGAACTGCCTGACTGTGGGGGCTTCTGAGGGAGACAGGTCTGGCGTAGGATATAACGTTCCATGGGGAACCGGATCATGGGCTGTTAAATATTCAGTAGATCCAATTTATTCCGATCACGTTTCGGATGACCCTGACGGAATGGCCGCGTTCAGTTCCAGGGGCCCCGTTTTAGACGGTAGATATAAACCGGATATCGTGGCACCCGGCACAAATATATTATCTGCAAGATCATCAGTAGCTTCAGGGACCCTGTGGGGAATATATGACACTTATTATCTGTGGTCAGGGGGAACCAGCATGTCAACCCCCCTTGTAGCTGGTGCAGCAGCCCTCATGCGGGAGTACCTGATAGACGTGAAGGGTTATGCCAACCCCTCTGCAGCTTTAACAAAGGCAGCCCTGTTAAATAGCGCAGAGGACATAACTCCGGGGCAGTATGGAACTGGAGTTGCACAGGAAATACCGGATGCACCTGTGCCGAATAATGTTGAAGGTTGGGGAAGGCTTAATTTCGGAAATGGTGTGTATCCGGCATCTCCTTTTAACATTTTTTATTATGATGAACAAAATTCTTTAAATACAGGGGAGTATAAAGAATATTCTATAAATGTTTCCAACTCCGGTGCTCCATTAAAAATTAATCTTGTCTGGACTGATTATCCAGGCTCCCCGGCAACTCAGGGCGGGCTTGTTAATGATCTTGATTTGCAGGTTACAGACCCATCATTGACAGTAATGTACCCTGACCATGCCTCCCAGAAATCTGCAGTCAGCACTATTGCTTATGATGACGATGAACCGGAGCTAATTTATGAGGCTAACAAACTTGCAGTGAGATTTGCCCCATCATCATATCCAGCAAACGTGGAATCAACTTCATTCTATTTTTACAACCCATCCTCTACAACAACAGATGTAGACGTGGTTGTTTATGATGACAATGGGACAGGCGGGCTTCCGGGAATGCAACTTTTCAGGAAAACCCTGACATATGTTCCTTCAGGCTGGATCACTGTAGGGATAACAGGGGTCGTGATAAACAGTGGAGAATTCTATATTGCTATTGAAAAGAATGACACAAATCAATATATTTTACAAGACGATTCTGATTCCACTGGGAGAAGCTACTATGACATCGGTTCAGGATGGACTGTAGACACAGGCTATATGTCATATATAAGAGCCAATGTGAGAGAAACAGACCATTCCACATCCTTTGACAGGGTAAATAATGTGTTGGGCCTGACCCTGGATAGCCCTGGAACCGGTAACTATACAATAAGGGTCAGTGGATATAATGTGCCGCAGGAGCCACAACCTTATGCTTTAGTCATATCGGGGAATGTAGTTGTTGAAGGCTATGGCAACGAGCTAGCCCTGGATTTTGGTGGAAATGGACTCTGGCATTATGACGGGAGCACCTGGACCCAGCTAAATGGGCAAAATCCAGAAGGCATGGAAGAATGGGATGGAGGACTTGCCGCAGATTTTAGCAGTTCAGGATTATGGAATTACGATGGTTCGTCCTGGAACCTGCTGACAACCCTGAATCCTCAAGCTATGAAAACATGGATCAATGGACTTGCCGTTGATTTTAGCACCACAGGTCTTTGGAATTATAACGGCTCAACCTGGGATCTTCTAACCACAAACGATCCTCAGGATATGGAACCCTGGGCTGATGGACTTGCTGTTGATTTCGGCACATTTGGTCTGTGGAACTATAATGGCTCATCCTGGAATCTGTTAACCACCAGTGATGCCCAAGACTTGACAGCGTGGACCAATGGCCTGGCCGTTGACTTCGGCACATTTGGTCTGTGGAGTTATAACGGTTCATCCTGGGATCTACTCACGACCAGTGATGCACAAAGCATGGAAGCCTGGTCTGGCGGACTTGCCGTTGATTTTGACACCTTTGGTTTGTGGAATTATGACGGCTCATCCTGGAACCTGTTGACGACCAGCAATGCAGAATTCATGGGAGCATGGACTGACGGACTTGCAGTTGATTTTGGTGGCACAGGACTTTGGAGTTACGATGGTTCGTTCTGGGATCTTCTAACCACCAGTGATGCCCAGGACATGGAAGGCTGGGCAACGTCACTTGCCGTGGACCTAGGAACTTCCGGTCTGTGGAACTATGACGGCTCAGCGTGGGCAAATTTAACGGGTTGGGATTCTGAGGATATGATAGATGTGGATTTGTACTAAGTTTACAAACCCGTCTATGATATCCTGATCAGGCTTATAAGTCTGACGAATACTGAATTTAAACACAAATAGAGAGTGCTCCGGAGAGTGAATTTTTACCCCTTCGGAGCACTCTAATTTTTGGCTCCTTCTTTAAGCCCCCTCGGTGGTGATATAAGTCTTTGTTCTTTAAATCGGCAATTATGTTGCGAATCACAAATATGTCAAACATGAAATATAAAAAATACTTTATCATATTCGTACTGCTAATAGTATTTTCAGCTCTTTATTATAGCTTTTTCTATGATAATTTTTATCCAATAGTCAAAGGTAAAATATACAGGAGCGCACAACTTTCCGGCACTAAGCTCCGGAAAATAATAATAAAAAATCAAATTCGAACAATAATAAATTTAAAAGGATTAAAGACAAGTAAAAATTATAAGATTGAAAGTGAAATCGCAAATAAAAACAACGTAAAGTTATTTAATTTTAAATTTTCAGCTCATAAATTACCTTCATATTTAAAATTAAATACTCTTATTGATACGCTTATAAATGCCGAGAAACCTATCCTTATTCACTGTCATAGAGGTGCGGACAGATCAGGTATGGCTGGTGC
>Ga0255437_1033_pt1 | contig 10499 bp, 7 predicted proteins | sample ANMaggSeSYBR02I4_FD_182644 | JGI IMG/M metagenome (GOLD analysis project Ga0255437, IMG submission 182644) | Sediment cell enrichment communities from methane seep in Santa Monica Basin, California, United Staets - ANME aggregate JGI... | ecosystem: Environmental > Aquatic > Marine > Cold seeps >... | reverse complement strand
ATGCACAGGTCGAACAGGGGATAATGAATATCTTAGAAGAAGTAGAAGTAATAGGTGTAAATAGTGCCTGAATAAAAAGTCCAACTCAAGCACTATTCAACTGTAATTGCTTGTCGTATTATTTCTTTGAGTTTTTTGCTTGTTTCCCGTCAGTGGTATTAAAAAGGAAGGGTCTTATGGTTTAGGCAATAAATATTTTGCTACAGTTAAAGAAAAACAATTTCAAAGGTATATCCAGATGGCCGAAAAAGTTTTTGTAACAGGAAACAACATGGCGGTATTTGAATGCCCGCAATGTAATAAAGCAAAGAGTGTAGATGTTTCCAGGTATAAGGATATCCGGCAGGCTGTCAGGATAAAGGTCAAGTGCCCGTGCGGATACTCCTATAAGGTTGTTCTGGAAAGAAGAAAACATTTCAGGAAGGGTGTCAATTTTCCGGGTACATATACGCATGTTCTTCCCGATTATAAAGAAGACAAAGGGGGGATTACCGTAAAAGATCTGTCCCGCTCAGGCGTCAAAATCAAACTCAATGTTAAGAAAGACTTTAAAATAGGCGATATTCTTTCCGTGGAATTTAGCCTTAATGATAAGCAAAGGTCATTAATTAAAAAGGATGCGGTGATAAAAAAAATATCCAATTCTTACGTGGGTCTTGAGTTTAATTCTATAGATTCTTCTGATCCAAGTGATAAAGCTATAGGTTTTTATATGTTTGATTAAAAGTTGCTAAAGGTTTCAACAGGTTTTCCGATATAGTATGTGAGATAAGTAAATTATTTATTCAAAGGAGCGAATATGCACACCTGTAATTACTGCGGAAAAACACATAATGTCGGATTTATTTCAACACGGCTGGCAGGAACGGATGGAGTTTCACTGGAAACCGAGAAATGGGCGGATGTTTTTGAAAGTGAAGGGTGTAACTGTTTTTATTTTGCAGGAGAGCTCGACAGCCCGCCGGAGTGTTCATACCTAGTGGAAGAAGCCCATTTTCAACATCCGGATATAAGAGATATTTATAGAAAATCTTTCGGCGTAAACAAACGAGACAGGAAAACAACAGAAAAGATTTACGCATTAAAGATGAAAATAAAGGATAATCTTTATAAATTCATCGAAAAATTTGATATTGAACTCATAATCCCGCAAAATGCTTTAACTATTCCGCTGAATCTTCCACTAGGGATTGCCCTTACACAGGTAATTTCCGAAACCGGGATTCCGACCATTGCACATCATCATGATTTTTTCTGGGAACGACAGCAATTTCTAACAAATGCTGTCTGGGAATATCTTAATATGGCATTTCCCCCACACCTTCCGTCAATCAACCATGTAGTTATAAACTCTTCAGGGGATAATCAGTTAAGCCTGAGAACCGGCGTTTCATCAACCGTTATTCCTAATGTCATGGACTTTGAAAATCCGCCTCCTCCTGTTGATGAATATGCTTCGGACGTACGCCAGTCTCTTGGTGTTGAAGATGATGAGCTTTTTATTTTACAGCCCACCCGTGTTGTTAAACGAAAAGGAATTGAACATGCCATCGAGCTTGTCCACAGGCTGGGGATGAAAGCAAAACTTGTTATTTCACATGCGTCAGGTGATGAAGGTTATGACTATCAAAACAGGGTTAAGGAATATTCAAAACTTCTGGGTGTGAATACTGTTTTTGTTTCTGAAATTATTAATGAACGCAGGGGAAAAACTAAAGACGGAAAAAAAATATATACCCTTGAAGACATTTACCCCCATGCCGACATTGTAACTTATCCATCCAACTTTGAAGGATTCGGCAATGCATTTTTAGAAGCTATTTACTTTCGTAAACCAATCGTCGTAAATACGTATTCGATTTATGCAATGGATATCAAGCCTAAAGGATTTTCGGTAGTTGAACTTGACGGATACGTCTCAGAAAAAGCCGTTGAGCAGACCAGACGGGTTCTCAAAAATCCCGAACTTTGCGAAAGGATGGTTGAAAAAAACTATGAAATTGCCACCCGTTGTTTTTCCTACAAAGTCCTGCGGAAGAAACTGAAAGCTTTAATCTTTGACTGCATTGCCTGTACTCCCGGCGAAAATCCTTAATTAGTGGAATCCAGACTTAAAAAAGGGCTTACATCCGGCATCACAAAAGGATGGAGTGGATTTGTCTGGATGCTCCAGATTATTATTCCCATCTCCTTTTTAACTTCACTTCTAAGTTACAGTGGCTGGATGGATAGAATAGATTTCCTTTTACAGCCGGTGATGAGTCTTTTGAATCTTCCATCAATGGCCGCTCTTCCGATTCTTGTTGGAATACTTACCGGAATTTACGGCGGAATAGCTTCCATGGTAATGCTTCCTTTGACCAACGAGCAAATGACACTTATTGCGGTTTTTCTTCTCATCTCCCACAACCTCGTACAGGAGGGAATTGTTCAGGCCAAATCCGGTATTCACCCGTTAAAGGCAACACTTTTTCGGCTTGCTGCTTCAGTAATTACGGTGATCATTGTTTCCCAGTTCCTCAAGCTCGATACATTGGCTGTTATCTCAGAAGACATGTCCAGGGCGGCAGCCCAGCCATTTATTGCTATGCTGAAAAACTGGTTTATTGCCTCCTTTTATCTTTGCATAAAGATGTTAGTTATCATAATGGCCCTGATGATTCTTCTTGGAATAATGAAAAGTTTTAACATAATTCATCATATTGTCCGTGTGATAAGTCCTGTTTTAAAAATAATGGGACTAAATCAAAAAGTCGGCATTTTGTGGATTACTGCAGCAGTATTCGGGATAGCATATGGTGCGGTAGTAATAGTTGAAGAAGCAAAAGAAGGAAACTTTGACAGGCAAGAGCTTGAAAAACTTCAAATCTCAATTGGAATCAACCATTCCATGGTCGAAGATCCGGCCCTTTTTTTAACACTCGTGCATGGTTCCCCACTTTTAATAATGGTGAAGAGATAATGCTTGGCGCGCTTCCCTTCTTCCATGTTTTCGGACTTACTGTTGCCATGAACTTTGCCATATATCTGGGATGGGGTCATATTCTTGTTCCAAAACCCCAGCCGGAACAACTCCTTGAAGCCATAGGTAAGTTTAAACCCACCTTTGCACCACTTGTGCCGACTATGTACATCGGCATGCTCAGCCACCCTAAAATCAAAGATACCGATATGACATCGATCAAGGGTTGCTTTTCAGGAAGCGCTCCTCTTCCGGTGGAAGTTATTCGGGATTTTGAACAAAAAACCGGGGCCGTTATCGTTGAAGGATTCGGGCTCACCGAGTCAACACCGGTTGTCCATATAAATCCTTTTGCAGGCGGCAAGCGGAAAATAGGAAGCATCGGGCTTCCGATTTCCGATACCGAGGCCAGAATTGTAAGTCTGGATGACGGTAAAACAGATATGCCGGTAGGGGAAATCGGCGAAATTATATTAAAAGGTCCCCAGGTAATGAAAGGATACTGGCAAATGCCTGAAGAGACGGCCGACACCTTAAAGGACGGCTGGCTCTATACCGGTGACATCGCAAAAATGGATGAAGAGGGATACTTTTATATTGTTGACCGAAAAAAGGACATGATCATAACAGGCGGTTTAAATGTTTACCCGCGCGATATAGAAGAAGTTTTTTATGAACACCCTAAAGTTATGGAAGCTACGGCCATAGGCATTCCCCATCCGTCCCGCGGTGAGCAGGTCAAAGTGTTTGTTGTGCTAAATGAAGGTGAAACCGCAACCCAGGAAGAGTTGCTCGAATACTGCAAGGACAAGCTTGCAACCTTTAAGTTACCGACTATGATTGAATTCAGAGAAGAACTACCCAAAACCAATGTAGGCAAAATTCTTAAAAAAGATCTGAAAGCGGAAGAAATGGAAAAACTGGAAAAATAGAAGCTTTGCAACATCTCCAGATGAATATGAAAATGTCTATGATAAGATAATATTGAACGGCAGAGCAAAGCGCTTTTTGAACATCGAACGTCCAACATCGAACGTTGAACATCGAATGATGAAATCGCTTCGCTCCGCCGATTTATAAATCGGGTTATAAATTGGCAGAATACCTTATTCAAAATTCGACGTTGGACGTTCGATGTTCGACTTTCTTAGCCTTTTAGCTTAGACGGCTACACACAGACCCATTCAAGGGACCTTCATCAAGCCACCCGTTCTACGGGTGGTAGGTGATTTGTTGAAATTTTATCCAAACCTACCCACCAAAGGAAGCTTCGGAAATCTCAATCGCCGCACCATTTGTAGTGAGAATTGCAGCCATTTTCCCATGGGTGATCGGCAAAATGGAATGGGTAAAAAATTCAATATTTTTAAGTTGCCCTTCGTAATACGAGATATCTTTTTTCTTTGCACCTTCTTCAAGTTTTGTTGCCGCTACTGTTGCACGCCACAACAACATCCAAGCAAAAACCACATCTCCCGTAGCTTCCATGAATGGGTGGGCAAAAGCAAAAGCATTTAAAACCTTTGGTGACATGGCCGTTTGCCCCATATGCAAAGCCACCTCACCCAACTTGTTTAAAGCTTCTTCCACTTTGACGGCAAAGTCCTTTACAGCTTCAACCGACTTGCCCTGTGCAATGGTCTTTTGCATCTCTCCTAAAAGATCCATAATCGGTTTTCCCCCATTCATGCCCAGCTTCCTGCCCAGAAGGTCCATGGCTTGGATGCCGTTTGTTCCCTCGTAAATCATGGCAATTCTGCAATCTCTGAGAAGCTGCTCAACAGGATAATCCTTAATATATCCATATCCCCCATAAACCTGCATGCTGTGGCTGCAAACTTCAAAAGCTTTGTCGGTAACGTAGCCTTTTGCTACAGGAATTAGGACATCAACGATTCCTTTGTACTTGTCTTTTTCCTCTTCGTTGTCTGAAATAGCAATCCTGTCTTCGCACATCCCTAAGTAATAAATAAGACTCCGCATTGCTTCGACATATACCTTCATTGTCAAAAGCTGCCGTCTGACATCGGGATGTTGAATAATCGGTACTGATGGTGCGTTTTGGTCCATCATCTGCAGCAGATTTTTCCCCTGAATCCGTTCTTTTGCATAATTAACAGCAAGCATATAAGAAGCACTGGCGCAGCAGAACCCCTGTAACCCAACAAGGAGGCGGGCTTCGTTCATCATAGTAAACATTGCACGCATCCCCTTGTTTTCTTCACCCAGAAGTGTTCCTCTGCATTTTCCCTTTCCTCCAAGGGCAAGAGAGGCTGTTGAATTTCCGTGAATCCCCATTTTTTCTTCGATGCCCGTACAAACTACATCGTTGGGTTCACCAAGACTTCCGTCATCGTTGACCCATATCTTGGGAACAAGAAAAAGAGAAATTCCTTTGGTTCCCTCGGGAGCCCCTTCAATTCTAGCAAGAACAGGATGTATGATATTTTCAGCCATATCGTGTTCGCCGGATGAAATAAAGATTTTGTTGCCTGTTATGGAATAGGTCCCATCATCATTTTTAACAGCCGATGTGGTCAACGCGCCTACGTCTGACCCTGCTTCAGGTTCCGTGAGGAGCATGGTTCCTGTCCACTCCCCAGTGAACATCTTTTTTAAAAAAAGCTCTTTTTGCTTGTCCGTCCCGAATGTCTCAACAAGTTTTCCTGCACCATGGGTCAACCCGGGATACATCATAAAAGCAAAATTAGCACCAACGAAATAATCACTGGCGGCCATCGCGACGGATTTCGGCATCCCCTGTCCTCCCCACTCGGGATCTTCCGGCATTGCAAGCCATTCACCCTCTATAAACAGCTCATATGCCTTGTGAAAAGCCTCGGGAATCATTACCTTTCCCTTATCAAAGACAAGCCCTTCCTTGTCACCTATTTCTCGTGTGGGAAGTATCTCCTTAATAGCCAGGTTACGAGCCTCTGATATAATTAGATCCACCGTCTTTTTATTAAACTCAGCAAACTTTTCATGTTTGCTTAGCTGCTCAACCTGTAACATTTCATGAAGGACAAAATCGACATCCCTCCTGTCTGCAATTTGCTGTGCCATGGTATATTCTCCTTGTTTGATGTTAACTCATTTTTTAAAATCACGTCCTTCCCCGCATAACGGGATCTTCGACGGGCGTGGTTAGAGATAATTGTCTTTGCCTGAGTATAAGTTGCTGGTTACTTGGTGCTGGTTGCTCGTTTTTTTAACGAGTAACGAGCACCAAGTAACGAGCATAGTCACTTTAAACCTGGTGTATCCGACAGCTCCTTCGATGGTAAATCAATGCCACGTCCTTCGGGCGTGGATTCTTTACTGCCGATTCCCCTGATGAAAAGCTCAACAAGTGGATCAGCCATGGAAACCAGGTCGTATTTTCCATCTGAATGCAACCAGGTGTTTATAACCTCGTCAACAGAACCTATGATAAAACGCTTAACCAGACTCACATAAAGATCTTTTCTAATACTCCCTTGTTGCTGTCCCTGTTCAACAATTTCAGAAATAATATCAAGATACATCTTGGACATTTCTTTTATTTGATCTTCCGCAAGACGGTTGCTCTGGTGTGTTTCGGCCTGGTATAATACTGCCATATCTTTGTTACGCTGAAATACTTTAAGGTGATGGCGAATAAGATTAATAAGCTTTTCTTTTGCGTTTTTTCCTTTTTCAACCTCTTTTCTAAATCGCTCAAATACCTGTTTAGTCTTGTAGGTGAAGAACTGTACCAGAATGTCATCTTTATTTTTAAAATAAAGATAGATGGTACCGTCAGCTACACCTGCTTCTTTAGCGATTTGTGAAATGGTTGACTGATAAAAGCCCTGCTTTGCAAATACTTTAACGGCAGCCTCAAGAATGCGTTTGTATTTATCATTTTTATTGTTAGTGTTAATGATTGTCTCTCCTTTTAAAACGTAGAGTCAAATTTAATCTTATGAATGAATATTCATTCAATTTATCAGAGTGGCAATTCGGATGTCAAGAAGAATTAAAAATATTTCATACGTAACGCTTAAATTATTTAAATTGATTTATTTCTGATGGTTATAGCTATTTAAATAAATATAGAATGTAGCTTTGCGCCTTCAGCTTCTCTTTTGTCTGAATGAGCATGTATTCATTATGCTCGATGCTGGATGCTCGATTCTCGATACTGGATATTAAAAAAGGTAGGCGTTCATGGGTTTAAAGGTTCAGGGGTTCAAGGTTCCATTTTCGTTCCCGAACTGCATTTGGAACGTATATTTATAAGAAAAACGGTAAGCGTTCACAGGTGCTGCATATGTGCGCGCTCAGTCGGAGGCCTTTGAAAAATGGTAATTTATGTTCGAGTTCAAGAAAGGCGAAAATTTCAACCACAGGAATATATTGAATATTTCGAGGATTGAAATTTGAGCCTGACGCAGAAATCGGACATAAAGTGCCGTTTTGCAAAGGTCTCAGTAGATCAGCTATAGTCTGATGCTGGTTGCACTGAGCGCGTGCAGATGCGGTGCTTGTGAACGCTTACCAGCTTTTTATCCTGTGCCACAGGGTAAAGAAATGCACGGCAAGTATGGCTGTCAGAAGCCTGGGGACCCATAGCCAGAATGCATTTAGCCCGAGTGTTAAAAAAAGGGCCGGATCTTCGACCATGGAATGGTTGATTCCAATTGAGATTTGAAGTTTTTCAAGCTCTTGCCTGTCAAAGTTTCCTTCTTTTGCTTCTTCAACTATTACTACCGCACCATATGCTATCCCGAATACTGCTGCAGTAATCCACAAAATGCCGACTTTTTGATTTAGTCCCATTATTTTTAAAACAGGACTTATCACACGGACAATATGATGAATTATGTTAAAACTTTTCATTATTCCAAGAAGAATCATCAGGGCCATTATGATAACTAACATCTTTATGCAAAGATAAAAGGAGGCAATAAACCAGTTTTTCAGCATAGCAATAAATGGCTGGGCTGCCGCCCTGGACATGTCTTCTGAGATAACAGCCAATGTATCGAGCTTGAGGAACTGGGAAACAATGATCACCGTAATTACTGAAGCAGCAAGCCGAAAAAGTGTTGCCTTTAACGGGTGAATACCGGATTTGGCCTGAACAATTCCCTCCTGTACGAGGTTGTGGGAGATGAGAAGAAAAACCGCAATAAGTGTCATTTGCTCGTTGGTCAAAGGAAGCATTACCATGGAAGCTATTCCGCCGTAAATTCCGGTAAGTATTCCAACAAGAATCGGAAGAGCGGCCATTGATGGAAGATTCAAAAGACTCATCACCGGCTGTAAAAGGAAATCTATTCTATCCATCCAGCCACTGTAACTTAGAAGTGAAGTTAAAAAGGAGATGGGAATAATAATCTGGAGCATCCAGACAAATCCACTCCATCCTTTTGTGATGCCGGATGTAAGCCCTTTTTTAAGTCTGGATTCCACTAATTAAGGATTTTCGCCGGGAGTACAGGCAATGCAGTCAAAGATTAAAGCTTTCAGTTTCTTCCGCAGGACTTTGTAGGAAAAACAACGGGTGGCAATTTCATAGTTTTTTTCAACCATCCTTTCGCAAAGTTCGGGATTTTTGAGAACCCGTCTGGTCTGCTCAACGGCTTTTTCTGAGACGTATCCGTCAAGTTCAACTACCGAAAATCCTTTAGGCTTGATATCCATTGCATAAATCGAATACGTATTTACGACGATTGGTTTACGAAAGTAAATAGCTTCTAAAAATGCATTGCCGAATCCTTCAAAGTTGGATGGATAAGTTACAATGTCGGCATGGGGGTAAATGTCTTCAAGGGTATATATTTTTTTTCCGTCTTTAGTTTTTCCCCTGCGTTCATTAATAATTTCAGAAACAAAAACAGTATTCACACCCAGAAGTTTTGAATATTCCTTAACCCTGTTTTGATAGTCATAACCTTCATCACCTGACGCATGTGAAATAACAAGTTTTGCTTTCATCCCCAGCCTGTGGACAAGCTCGATGGCATGTTCAATTCCTTTTCGTTTAACAACACGGGTGGGCTGTAAAATAAAAAGCTCATCATCTTCAACACCAAGAGACTGGCGTACGTCCGAAGCATATTCATCAACAGGAGGAGGCGGATTTTCAAAGTCCATGACATTAGGAATAACGGTTGATGAAACGCCGGTTCTCAGGCTTAACTGATTATCCCCTGAAGAGTTTATAACTACATGGTTGATTGACGGAAGGTGTGGGGGAAATGCCATATTAAGATATTCCCAGACAGCATTTGTTAGAAATTGCTGTCGTTCCCAGAAAAAATCATGATGATGTGCAATGGTCGGAATCCCGGTTTCGGAAATTACCTGTGTAAGGGCAATCCCTAGTGGAAGATTCAGCGGAATAGTTAAAGCATTTTGCGGGATTATGAGTTCAATATCAAATTTTTCGATGAATTTATAAAGATTATCCTTTATTTTCATCTTTAATGCGTAAATCTTTTCTGTTGTTTTCCTGTCTCGTTTGTTTACGCCGAAAGATTTTCTATAAATATCTCTTATATCCGGATGTTGAAAATGGGCTTCTTCCACTAGGTATGAACACTCCGGCGGGCTGTCGAGCTCTCCTGCAAAATAAAAACAGTTACACCCTTCACTTTCAAAAACATCCGCCCATTTCTCGGTTTCCAGTGAAACTCCATCCGTTCCTGCCAGCCGTGTTGAAATAAATCCGACATTATGTGTTTTTCCGCAGTAATTACAGGTGTGCATATTCGCTCCTTTGAATAAATAATTTACTTATCTCACATACTATATCGGAAAACCTGTTGAAACCTTTAGCAACTTTTAATCAAACATATAAAAACCTATAGCTTTATCACTTGGATCAGAAGAATCTATAGAATTAAACTCAAGACCCACGTAAGAATTGGATATTTTTTTTATCACCGCATCCTTTTTAATTAATGACCTTTGCTTATCATTAAGGCTAAATTCCACGGAAAGAATATCGCCTATTTTAAAGTCTTTCTTAACATTGAGTTTGATTTTGACGCCTGAGCGGGACAGATCTTTTACGGTAATCCCCCCTTTGTCTTCTTTATAATCGGGAAGAACATGCGTATATGTACCCGGAAAATTGACACCCTTCCTGAAATGTTTTCTTCTTTCCAGAACAACCTTATAGGAGTATCCGCACGGGCACTTGACCTTTATCCTGACAGCCTGCCGGATATCCTTATACCTGGAAACATCTACACTCTTTGCTTTATTACATTGCGGGCATTCAAATACCGCCATGTTGTTTCCTGTTACAAAAACTTTTTCGGCCATCTGGATATACCTTTGAAATTGTTTTTCTTTAACTGTAGCAAAATATTTATTGCCTAAACCATAAGACCCTTCCTTTTTAATACCACTGACGGGAAACAAGCAAAAAACTCAAAGAAATAATACGACAAGCAATTACAGTTGAATAGTGCTTGAGTTGGACTTTTTATTCAGGCACTATTTACACCTATTACTTCTACTTCTTCTAAGATATTCATTATCCCCTGTTCGACCTGTGCAT
>Ga0255437_1032_pt1 | contig 10565 bp, 6 predicted proteins | sample ANMaggSeSYBR02I4_FD_182644 | JGI IMG/M metagenome (GOLD analysis project Ga0255437, IMG submission 182644) | Sediment cell enrichment communities from methane seep in Santa Monica Basin, California, United Staets - ANME aggregate JGI... | ecosystem: Environmental > Aquatic > Marine > Cold seeps >... | reverse complement strand
AAATTAACGGAAAAATCGATACACGCAATAAATATTGTATCAGTGCATCTGGGCATTAAACAAAAATCTCTTTTTGACCATTTAATTGAGGATAAACAGTGTTTGAAACTAATTGCTGGTGAAATAAAACATGACGTATTCTGCGAACTAATCCGTATTCAAAAAACATATGTTTTAAGCCGCAGGACATTATCATCCCTTGATCAAACAGCCAAAAAATTTAATGCTCCCCGTGATGCTTTAGTTGAGTATTCCATTCAAAGGCTTATCCCAGTAATTGCCGGAGAAAAAGAAAAACATAGAAAACGCAAACTAATTTTAAATGAAATGACAAAGCACCTGGAACATGGAGAAAAAATTTTACAAAAATCGAAAAAATTATTAGGCAAAGACGATCCTGTTTACTGCAAATTCGAATCAGTAATAGCTGCCTGTAAAAGCGCTTATAATAATATAGAAATATTTATTGAAAAGGGTGAAATAATTGAAGATTTTTAATTAATGACTGCTCGTTTTTTATTTTCATAAAAAGACGATTCCCTGCAATAAAGGATGCTGGTCAATTTGGTCTTTCGATGATCCTGTGCCCATTGTAGCATTTCATCTATAAATTTACGGTTTTTAACACTGCAAACTTGTTTGCAACTTAGGATTTCCACTTGACAAAAAAAATCTCTCAAGTTAAATAAGCTGCAATTTAATTTAAATTATAAACCACAGCATGACGGAGTTTCAATGAGCACATTAGATGATCAAACCAAAGAGGTTACTGAAACGTCTTCTCCGGAAAAAGAAGAGAGCAGTCAGGAAAATGCTTCCGGTGGATTCATCATCCTGTTTTTTATCATAGGGCTTATCGCAAGCCTTCTTGTAGGATGGATAATCTTTCCAAAACTTCTTTACTCAAAGAAAAATCAGCCAATCGATTTTAACCATGCCATTCATATGGATCTTGTGGAAGAAGGTTGCGAAAGCTGCCATTTTTTTCGTGAGGACGGCAGCTATTCCGGTGTTCCGAAGCTTGCACAATGCATTGATTGCCACGAAGAGGTTCAGGGTGAAACCGAAAACGAAGCTGTATTTGTAGCTGAGTATGTTGAAAAACAAACAGAAGTCCCGTGGCTGGTTTATTCAAGGCAGCCTGACTGCGTATTTTTTTCCCACGTTGCACATGTTAAAACAGCAGGAATAGACTGCGTGCAATGTCATGGTCATATTGGCGAATCGACAAACCTGAAAGCATATGAAGAAAATCGTATTACAGGTTACAGCCGGGACATATATGGAAAGAATATGTTGGGTTATAAAAAGAATCCATGGGACCGCATGAAAATGGATGATTGTGCCGATTGTCATAAAGAGATGAAGGTTGCACAATCAAGCGTTCAGACTAAAAAAGATGCATGTTTTGTGTGTCATAAATGATAATAGTCTCGCAAAAAGTACAGATGGTTAAGCCATCAAGTTTAGGGGATAATCCATGAAAATAGACAGAAGAAGTTTTTTGTCGTTTGTAATTGGCGGTGCTGCAGGGACAGCTCTTTCACCATTGCCCTGGAAGCTGACGGATGATTCTGCAATATGGACACAGGCATGGCCATGGACGCCTGTGCCGACAGATGGTGAAGCAAGTTATGTAAATTCCATATGCAGTTTGTGCCCTGGTGGTTGCGGAATTACAGCTCGAAAAATTGACAATCGGGTTGTGAAAATTGAGGGAATGAAAGGGCATCCGGTAAATGACGGCGGGATATGTGTCCTGGGTCTTTCAGGCACGCAGCTCCTTTACGGGCCAATGCGGGTCAAAGCGCCGCTAAAAAAAGTTAACGGAAGGTTCCGGCAAATTTCGTGGGATGCAGCTATTGCTGAGATTTCCAACAAACTTGGCGAGCTGAGATCTAAGGGAGAGTCTAACAAATTTGCCTGTATTTCAGGAACGGATCGAGGGACAGTGTCTGAACTTTTAAGCAGGTTTCTCACTGTATACGGTTCAGCAAATTTTACTCGCACACCATCCATTCAAGACTCTTATGAGCTGACCCTGCACCTGATGCAGGGCGTGCAGGGCATAACCGGATTTGATGTTGAAAATGCCGATTTTGTTTTAAGTTTTGGAAGCGGTATAATTGACGGATGGGGATCACCTGTGCGCATGTTCAAGGCTAACAGTAGCTGGAAAAATGCAGGCGGCAAGGTGGTTCAGATTGAACCCCGGCTTTCAAATACGGCTGCTAAATCAGATAAATGGATTCCTATAAATCCTGGAACAGAAGGTGCTCTGGCGCTGGGACTTGCAAATGTTATCATTAAAGAGTCCATTTATAACACAAGTTTTGTTAATAATTATTCAGCCGGGTTTGACAAATGGAAACGGCACATACTTGATGGGTACAGCCCTGAAATTGTTACAAAGGTTACAGGTATCGACAAGGCTGTAATAGTATCTCTGGCAAGAGATTTTGCCGGCAGTAAAAAACCTCTGGCGATTTGCGGCAGGGGCCAGGGACGTACGCCGGGGAGCCTGAAAGAATTTATGGCTGTTCATGCCTTAAACGCACTTGTTGGAAATATTAATAAAAAGGGAGGTGTCTGGAACCTTCCCGAACCGGATTATATTAACTGGACTGAACTGAAAATGGACTCCGTTGCTTCAACGGGCATACAAAAAGGGCGCGTAGATGGCGCTGGAATTGAAAAATACCTCCATGCCAGATACCTGCTCAACAGATTACCTGAAATCATAAATTCTGCGGATGTATCCCCTATTGAAGTTCTTTTTGTTTCAGAATCGAATCCTGGTTATACAATGCCGGACACATCGTCGGTAAAGAAAGCGTTTGAAAAAATACCGTTTGTAGTTAGTTTCTCATCTTACATGGATGAGACTGCCCAAATGGCGGATTTTATCCTTCCGAACCATATTTATCTGGAGCGATACGAGGACGTGCCTGTAGCAACCGGATTTCAAAAGCCGATAATCGGCCTTTCAAAGCCGGTGGTAGATCCCCAGTTTAACACAAAATATACGGGCGATGTAATTATTCACCTTGCAAAATCGATGGGCGGTTTTATAGCCGATGCATTTCCCTGGGAGAATTATGAAGCCTGCCTTAAAGAAACGTTAGGCGACAGGTGGGACAAGCTGGTTGAAAACGGGTACTGGATAGAACCCGAATTTACAGCTCCCGGGTGGAAGGAAGGATTTCAAACAGCTTCAACTAGGTTTGAGTTTACAAGTGATGATATAAATTCGCTGTCGCGCTATGCCCCGGTCAAACCGGAAGGGGATAAGGCATCCTTTGACCTTGTACTTATACCGTATGACTCCATGAGACTTGCAGGTGGTTTCATCGGTGATCCGCCTTTTGTTATAAAGACCGTTGAAGATACGGTTCTTAAAGGAAAAGACATTCTTGTCGAAATTAATCCGGCAACTGCCGGGAAACTCGGTTTATCCGAGGGGCGATATGCAAAATTAACTACTCCGAAAGGAAGTGCAAAAGTAAAAGTACATCTTTTTGATGGAATTATGCCTGGTATAGTGGCCATGCCCAGCGGGTTGGGCCATACAGCTTATGATAAATTTCTGGCAGGCAAGGGAATAAATATTAACCAGCTTATAGGTCCGGTGGAAGATTCATCTTCAGGCCATGATGCAGCCTGGGGAATCAACGCAAAGCTTGTCAAAGCCTGAAAATCGTCAATCCAAAGAGGTCCCGATGAAACAAGAAAAAGCTAAAAAGTATGGAATGGCCATAGATCTGGATAAATGTACAGGATGTGGCTCCTGCATGGTGGCGTGCATGGCAGAAAATAATGTACCGTTTCGTGAAGATGAATCAGACAAACTTCTTTCCATAGCATGGATGCGTGTTTATAAGTTAACAAACGGCAAACCTTTTCCTGATACTGAAATATGTTATTTTCCAAGACCGTGCATGCACTGTGAAGGTGATCATGGCCACAGTCCCTGCGTTTCCGTCTGCCCTGCAACAGCAACGGATTACAGCACTGAAACAGGGATTGTCAGCCAGATTTATACCCGCTGTTTTGGGTGTAGATATTGTATGGCTGCCTGTCCGTACCATGTCCGGCTTTTTAACTGGTGGGATCCTGTCTGGCCTGACGGGATGGAAAAATCATTAAGCCCGAATGTTTCCGTTCGTATGCGTGGTGTTGTTGAAAAGTGCAGTTTCTGTTTCCACAGATATCAGCTCGCAACGGATAGGGCACATTTTGAAGATCGAAAAGAGCTCGAAGAAGATGAATATCAGACTGCATGTACCCAGGCCTGCCCTGCCGGCGCCATCACATTCGGTGATCTGAATAATCCGAAGCATGCGGTTAGTCAGATGGTTAAACCGGACCATAAACATGGCGGGAAACCGAAAAATCCCAAGGCATTCAGACTTCTTGAGAGACTAGGGACAAATCCCAAGGTCTATTATCTTTCAAGCCGGGAATGGGTGAGACGATCCGGTGATAATTATCTTAAAAACGAGGCAAAATAAACGTAGCCGTTCACGGCTTGAAACTTGAAATTGGAAAGTAGAAATTCGGGAGAGATGACCCATACTTCGCTTCTGGCTACGCAGGGCAAGACCCAGGCACAACCATAAACCGAGAACTGTGAACTGACAACTGTGAACGGGTGCAAAGCATGAAGGCCAAATTTCCAATTTCTAATTTCAGCGTTCCGTGAACGCATACCATTAACCAAATTTATTTAGGAGCACGGATTTTATGGATTCTGCATTAATACCCAGGGGAGTTAAACGATGTCCCCCATGGCAATTTATTTTAGGGATCGTCGTTGTAGGGGCCGTATTGTTGTGGGGCGTTTTTGCCATGCTGCTTTGCTGGATGAAAGGCCTGAACCAGACCAATATGAACAATGCTTACGGGTTTGCAATATGGATCTGGGCTGATCTTGCAGTTATCGCACTTGGCGGCGGAGCTTTTTTTACCGGTTTCTTAAGGTATATTGTCGGAAAGGATGAGTTGAAAAATATTATCAACTATGCCGTGCTTATCGGGTTCATCTGTTACAGTTCGGCACTTTTAATCCTTGCCATCGACATAGGGCAGCCTCTGAGAGGATGGTTTATTTTCTGGCATGCCAATGTCCATTCAATGTTGACTGAGGTGGCATTTTGTCTTTCATGTTATTTTGGAGTCCTGTGTATTGAGTATCTTCCCCTTATTCTTGAAAACCGCCAGATCGACAAGGTACCTTTCTTTCACAACCTAAGTCACAACATGCACGAAACCATGGCTGTATTTGCAGCAACAGGTGCATTTCTTTCCTTTTTCCATCAGGGATCTTTAGGCGGTGTTGCAGGTGTGCTTTTCGGACGTCCTTTTGGGTTTCGGGAAGGGGTCCTTGTCTGGCCCTGGACTTTTTTCCTTTTTACATGGTCTGCCGCGGCATGCGGTCCCTGCTTTACCATACTTATTACAAAAATTACCGAAGCAATTGCGAGGAAAAAGCTTGTAAAGGATAATGTTATAGAACTTCTGGCCAAAATTTCCGGTTGGATGCTCCTTACCTATAGTGTGGTAAAGATTGCAGATACCTGGTACTGGGCAAAAGTTACCGCACCATCTATGGGTTTTTCTTTGATGGATTTTTACTCAAACAACCCATTATACGGAATCTGGATACTTATCCTTGAAGTCGGTATTTGCGGTGTGCTGCCCGCCATTATCCTTATTACGGATAAGGGACGCAAGACTTCTTATTTACTATGGGCAGCAATTATCCTGGCAGTAATAGGCGTGAGCCTGAACCGCTGGGTAATGGTGCTGCAGTTGCTTGCTGTGCCGATAATGCCGTTTATCGGCTGGAAGATGTATTTTCCAAGCTGGCAGGAAGTGGCAACAACAATCCTGCCGGTGGCATACGGCATTATTTTAATAATGATATCTTACCGTTATTTGCCGATATTTCCGCAGGAAGTTCCCTCATTTCCAGATGATAACTTATGCATTCACAGCAGATCCCCTTACGTGAACACGGTTCATAGCTGCAATTACATGATATAAGATTCTGTTCTTTATTGCACTCCATAAATTTTCTCCTGCTTCCTGCTTTTAGTATTCTTTAAAGACAATCGTACCCGTTCACGCTCATTCGGAATAAAAAGGTTGCACAATCTGCGTCCTGTAAGCGTTCACAGGTGCTGCATACGTGAGTGATCAGGGTGATCAGCTATAGTCTACTACTATGCTGGTTGCCCTGATCGCGTGCAGATGTGGTGCCTGTGAACGCTTACAGGCAATTTTAAGCCCAGGATTTGATATTGTAGTCCTTTGGGAGATGAGCGGTGCCTTTGACACATGAAAGTCCTGTCTCTTTATTTACTTTATCAATAATTTCATCAATGTTCTCACAAAATCCGCCATTCCCTAAAACCCAGTCTTTATCTGTTTTTTCAGCAAAAGTACAGGTACAAAAATGAATTGCCTCGGCCCCTTTGGCCTTTAAAATTTTGGATAAATCAACCACATTATCGCCTGGGCATCGGCAGGTAAAAATACCTGCCGGCATACAATCTTCGTAAATTGCAAATCCTTCTTTCTTTTCCGTTAAACATTTAAAACAGTTGGTTAAAGGACATCTATCCATGTTTTTTTCACAACGGATAATAGCTACTCTTTTCATTTTTCGACTCCTTTTTCTGTTTACCGAATAATTTTACCGGTAATTTAAACCGTTAAAAAAAGGAAGTCAAGATTAACGAACTTCGAAAGATACACTATAATTTTCCAAGGCTGACCAGAGCTTCAAATAAATATTATATCAATTAAACCCTCATTTACTTCCTGTTATATACGGCCTGATTTCCAGTGAGTGTCCGCTGGTTGCCATGGTAATTGCGCCATTAATATCTGTCCGAAACATTTTACAATCTAGTTCGGTATATCTTTTTAAAACAGATGGATGTGGAAAATGAAACCTGTTTTTCCAGCCGGATGATATTATAATATACTCAGGGTTAACTTTATGAAGAAACAGACCGGTATTTGAAGATTTACTGCCATGGTGTGGTGCAATCAGTACGGTGCTGGCCAGGTTTTCCCCGGCCATGGAAACAAGCTCGCTTTCCGCGCTCTTCATTATATCCCCCGGTAAAAGGAAAGAATATTTTCCGAAATCCGCCTTTACTACCAGGGAATTATTATTAGTACCGCGCCACTTATCTTTTTTTCTATTATCGAGAAAATCCATTTTTGGATAGAGAATTTCAAGAGCTACACCATTTATTTCACAAATCCGGGGCATATCTTTGAATCTGGGCAAATCGATGTTCTCTTCTTTAATAACCTTCATAAATTGCTTATATCCCAAAGTGTTCCTTTTTTCACCATTGGTCCATACATTTTTTACATTAAAGTGTCGGGCGATATAAATAAGTCCGTTCAAATGATCACTGTTTGGATGGGATAAAATAAGTGTATTAACTGTTTTGATCTTCTTGCGCCATAAAAACGGTGCAATCACTCTTGCACCCATATCAAAAACCGAATTGTCATAAAATCCGCCTCCATCTGCAAGAATGCGATAGCCTCCCGGCAATTCCAGGAGGGCTGAACTCCCCTGCCCCACATCTATAACTGTAACCTTAAGATCCTTATTCCTAAATCTTACGTTCAGCCAGTAGCAAATATCGCCCACAAATGCCAATACAACCACCGCTGCAAGAACCCTAGCAGTTTTTCCAGCAAAATCACTTTTTCCAATTTCTGCTGTTTCAAGCCTTTTCTTTTTTAAGTTTAACAGAGCCCACATCATAATATAGTAGCAGCATATTTCAAAATATGATGGTGTTACAGTTTTCACAGCTGCAAAAGGCAGGTCGGAAAAGAAATTAACAAGGCTTATGGCCTTAGATAACACTGCGCCGCTGATATACAGAAACCACGAGGCCGCTTCACCGCTGACATGATACAAAAACACGGAAAATAAACCCGTTGGAACAACAATAAAGCCAATAATTGGAACGATCAGAAAGTTCGCAAAAATACCGATTAAAGATGCCTGGTTAAAATAAAGCATAACCAGAGGAAGCGTACCGATAATAGCAAAGAAAGAAACCAGAAAAAATGAAAACAACCTATCTCTTATTCCTGTAAACAGGCTTTTTTTTTGCCCGTTTGAAAGAAACGCCGGCCTTTTATGCACTTTTGACAAACCGTATATTATTGAAAGTACAGCACTAAAAGAAAGCTGAAACGAAATGGAGAAAACAGAGGGTGGATGGACAATCAGTATCAGCATGGCTGCCAGTGCCAGAGTGTTCATCAGGTCATGCTCTCTTTCAAACAAAAATGTCATCAGGAAAACCCCGACCATAATGACCGCCCTCTGGGTGGAAGGCGCCATCCCGGAAAGAAGGCCATATGCAAGTACAGGCATAAAAGATAAGATTGCCGCCCCCTTTTTAACCCATGCATTGAACAGAAACAGCTTAAAATGGGAAAGCATCCATGAAAAAATCATAAATGCTACAGTAGCGACAATTCCGATATGAAGTCCGGAAATGGCAAGGAGGTGCCCAACTCCGGATCGATTAAAAGCATCACGAAGACCTTGCGGAATCTGCTGCCTCTGTCCTACTATCAGTGCTTTTAATACCACCTGGTGATTTCCTCCCCCTTCTTTTTCTATAAGCTCTGAAATCCGGCAGCGCACGTTACTTATTGCCCACTTAATCCCTCTGTCCGAGATTTTGCTTATAATGGTTACTTTCTTCCCAGGAGCATATGAACTTCCGAAAACGCTTTTAAATGCCATGAATCTCTTATAATCAAACCCACCGGGATTTTTAAAATTCCTGATCGATTTGATCTTTGCGGTAAAAGAAATCCTGTCTCCAAAAGAAAGCACAGGTTCGTCTCCGATAACAGTCACGCGAATCTTCCCTGTAACGGAAAACTTGTTGTTTTTTTCCTCAAGAGTTTCGGCATTTAAAATAAATTTTTGCCTGTGTTTAATTTTTTCAACACTTTGATCTATAGTGCCGACAATTTTCCACTTATTTGAATCTGTGAAATGAATAATATGATTTGAAGGGAAATGGGGCGAAGTCCAGGGTTGTATTAAAAGGTATCCAAGAGCAAAAAAAAGGATGATTGGGACAAAAAAGTCTTTTTTAAGAAATGACCTGGAAATAATACTGCATAATATCAATCCACCTGCTGTAGAAACAAATAGATATGCCCATAGTCTGTATCCCGGCACTGCGTCTCCCAGAACTGTGCCGGATATCATGGATATTAAAAGAGGTATAATCGGGCGGGAATATACCTTGTCAATCATCCCTTGACCCGTTTAACTGCTGCACCGAGTTCGGCAAATTTCGCTTCAATTGACTGGTATCCGCGATCCAGATGATACACCCGATTAACCTCGGTTTTACCCCTGGCAACCAAGCCGGCCAGAATCAATGAAGCGCTCGCACGAAGATCTGAAGCCATGACCGGTGCACCTGATAATTTCTTAACTCCTTGTACCATTGCGCTGTTTCCTGACACCTTTATTTGGGCCCCCATACGCCTGAGTTCACTTACATGTATAAAGCGATTCTCAAAGATAGTTTCAGAAATAATGCTAAAGCCGCATGCAACAGACATAAGCACCATGAACTGAGCCTGCATATCCGTTGGAAAACCCGGATATGGCAGGGTTTTCACATCCACGCTTTTGATTTTATCAGGTCCCTTAACTCGTATGTTATTGCCGTCAACAATAACCTCGGTACCTGTAAGACTTAATTTGTGAATAACTGCTTCAAGATGATCAGGCCTGCAGTCTGTAAGTGTGACATCTCCACCGGTTAAAGCTGATGCAACCATGAATGTTCCGGCTTCTATTCGATCCGGAATAATGGAAACAGATACAGGTTTTAGTGAAGAAACCCCTTGTATTGTAATTTCCGAAGTGCCGGCCCCCTTAATATCCGCCCCCATTTTGTTTAAAACATCGGCAAGCGCCAGGATTTCAGGTTCATATGCTGCATTACTAAGGACTGTAACGCCATCTGCTAAAGCAGCTGCCATCATAAGGTTTTCCGTTCCGGTTACCGTCGATATATCAAAATAGATTGAATTTCCTTTAAGGCGGTCGACGGAAGCTTTAATGTATCCATGTTCCACTTCAACTGAGGCACCTAATCTGGCCAACCCCTTCAGGTGTAAATTAATCGGCCTTGCGCCAATTGCACACCCTCCGGGTAAAGACACCCTGGCCTCTTTAAGCCGGGCAAGCAACGGACCAAGCACCAGGATGGAAGCGCGCATCTTTCTTACCAGGTCGTAAGAGGCTTCGGGATTATTAAGACCGCTTGCATCTATTCGGACAGTATCTTTTTCTCTTTCTACCTTTGCGCCAAGGCTTGAAAGAAGCAGCAGTGTACTTTCTATATCTTTCAGATCAGGTATATTAGTATATGTATTCCAGCCATCTGCAAGCAGCGAAGACACGAGTATCGGAAGCGCCGCATTCTTAGCGCCACTGATCCTGACTTCTCCCTTAAGAGAATGACCGCCTTCTATGATTATTT
>Ga0255437_1031_pt1 | contig 10580 bp, 9 predicted proteins | sample ANMaggSeSYBR02I4_FD_182644 | JGI IMG/M metagenome (GOLD analysis project Ga0255437, IMG submission 182644) | Sediment cell enrichment communities from methane seep in Santa Monica Basin, California, United Staets - ANME aggregate JGI... | ecosystem: Environmental > Aquatic > Marine > Cold seeps >... | reverse complement strand
TGTTCATCTCCTCAAGCACCAGTTCGGGGGACTTCCCTTTTGCGCCCGCATCAACCGTGGAACCGACAAGAAATTGCGGAGAACCTGAAAGATCGATTCCGGCCATATCCTTTCCCTGCTGAAGACTTGTAATTACCTGCAGCAGTTCCGGCAAATCAATGTCATAAACCGATCTTGCCTGGTGGTGATCTCCAAAGCCTGGATCTTCTCCTTTAACTGCCATTACATTGGTAACGCCACAGCCAAAGGCCGCAAGAAGATCCGCCTGAAGTGCGATCCTGTTTCTGTCCCGGCAATTAAGCTGTATTACCGTATCCATTCCTTTTGCCTGCAAAATCATGGCACCTCCCAGGGAACTCATCCGCATAACAGCGTTACTCATTTCCGGTACCAAAAAAGCATCCACTTCACCTTTAACCCTTTGAGCATTGGCAACCATCCCGGAGACATCTACCCCCTTTGGTGGCTCCATCTCCGCAAGGATGGCAAATTCTCCAGCGTCAAATTTGTTTTTTAAATGCATAAGTTTACCTCCGGATTTTTTATCTTCGTCTGCTTGTTCTGTGAGACCTTTGAAAAATGGTAATTTATGTTCGAGTTCAAGGAAGGCGAAAATTTCACCCACAGGAATATATAGAATATTTCGAGGATTGAAATTTGAGCCTGACGCAGAAATCGGATATAAAGTGCCGTTTTTCAGAGGTCTCTCTGTCTTTACAGCAACTTCTATGCCGGTTGGACATAAAAGAGATAAAATCTAAATATAATAATATTATTAATATATTACACATGAAGCGTTTCAGGTTTAAAAAATTTATTTATAAATATATTCACCTGGCTATTGTGCCAATTTGGCATATGTGATAAGGAAACCATTTAAATTCAACAATGTTATAAAAACTATGCCATTATGGAATAGTCCATATTGGATAGTTTAGCTGATAGCTGACAGCTCATAGGAAAAAAGGATTTTTCATCATTTCCCCGCTTGCAGCGGGACGGTACTATCAGCTCTCATCTATAAGCTATCAGCTATGAGCTCTTTCGAGGTCTGTAAAAAATGGATAACAATATAATTATAGTTGATGATGATCCGGATTTTCTTGAGATATTAAAAGAAAAATTAATCAGAATCGGCTTTACAAATGTACGCACTGAAGTTGATTCGTTGAAGGCTGCCTCCCTTTTTGAAAGGGGAGAAGTCTTTGACGTTGCCTTGATAGATATGACCATGCCAGACATGGATGGAATCCAGCTTCTTGAACTGATTAAAAACACTTCGCCCGGCACTGAATGTGTCATGGTAACTGCTGTAAACGATGCCAGGGTAGCAGTGGACTGCCTGAAAAAGGGAGCTTATGATTATCTACTAAAGCCAATTGCAAGAGAAGATCTTGTCCTGTCTATACACCGTGCCCTGGAAAGAAAGCGCCTGCTTGATATTCTGGATGTTAAAAAAAAGGCTTCCCTGCCAAAACTGATATACGCCGATACTTTTAAACCAATCATCACCCAGTCACATAAGGTGCTCAGGATATTAAAGGAAGCGGAACTCCATGCAAGGAGCGATGTTCCAATTTTAATCACAGGTGAAAGTGGCACCGGGAAGGAACTCCTTGCCCAGGCAATTCACTGTACAAGCCCGAGATCAAAATTCAAATTTACTCCGGTCAACATGGCCTCTTTGACCGGCAGCCTCTTTGAATCAGAATTTTTCGGGCATACAAAAGGAGCCTTTACAGGTGCAGAAAACGGACGTGCAGGTTTTCTGGAGCACACAAACCAGGGGACTCTTTTTTTGGATGAAATCGGCAACCTGCCTCTTGAGCTCCAGGGGAAACTGTTGCGTGTTTTGCAGGACGGAGAATATATGAAGCTGGGTTCAAGCAGTCAACAGACAGCGGATGTCCGCTTTATCACAGCAACCAATGAAGATCTGGATAAGCTGATGTCCAGGGGAATGTTCCGTAAGGATCTATATTATAGAATCAGGTGCGGATGGCTTCATCTGCCTCCTCTCAGGGAAAGAAAAGAGGATATTCCCCTGCTGGTAAAAAAAATCTTCCAGGAGTACGGCGGCACTAAAAAAAACCAATATATCGAGGAGGAAGCCATTTGCCTGCTTCTGGATTATGACTATCCCGGAAACATCAGGGAGCTTAAGTCGATTATCCAGTCAGCAGTAAACCTGGCACAGGGAAGGCCGATTTCTTCAAATTTTCTCCCTGATCATCTGAAAAAAAATAAAGCAGTATCATCCTCTGCGAGTCCATCCGAAAACTCCTCAGTTGCTCCCCTCGCACTGATTGAAAAAAACCATATTATCGAAACATATAACAAGACAGGACAAAACAAGTCCCGGACAGCCAAACTTTTAGGGATTGGGCTGAACACACTTCGAAGAAAACTAAAATCTTATGGTGTTGAGTAAGCTATGTAGTGCCTGAACGAAAAGTCCGAGTTTTAAATAAAATCGGAACAAAAACCACAAGACCTGAAACAATAGCTCCAAAAAGGCACAAAGGCAGAAGGCAGAAGGGAAACGCACAAAGGCAGATTCCTGACTTCTGAATTCCGACTTCCGGCTCTCGTATTCTGAATTCTTAAATACTCTTTTTTATCCGGTTTTAATAATAAAAAAAGAGTTTTCGTTCAGGCACTATGTAGGAAAAACCAATCCTGGTGTAGAAAATCACCACATCTACTTTAACTGCCTTAAAACAAAATGAATAATCCAAATTATTAAATGAATAATAACCTCGCCTCTTGTCAAGCTGTAGAATATTTCCACATCCGCGCCTTATTGTTGAAAACCCTCCCGACCACACCTTTACTTTAACAAATACAATTTTATTAAATGGTTATCATCTATTTTTCATTAACTCAACGAACTGGCACGCCCTTTGCTCTATAAAACAGACAAAATACAAAAAAAATCATTCAAATACATCTAAACAAAGGAGAAAGACAATGGCAGGAAAAATAAAAAAAGAAGAAAAGACTCGTAACGCATACGGTTCATCTTACAGGAAAGGAAGCGTTCGAGATCTCGGAGAAAAAAATGAGATAGGGGCTGTTTTAGGTGGTCAGGTATGGATGGTAAAACCGGACGAAAAGGCAAAAATAGCCAATCCCTGTCTTTGGATGCAGGCAGGTGTTGTTGATTTTAAAAACTGTAATAATTTCTATGACTGCGCTACCTGCAAATACGATCTGGGAATGGCAAAGAGTGTAGAAAAAGGCAAAAATATAAGCTGGCAGAATGCCATGAGGAGAAGACCTGAACTGGAAAGGGTTTGCAGGCACAGTCTGACCAATCGTATCGCCAAACGAGCCTGTGCTTATGATTTTCAATGTTCCACGTGCGATTTTGACCAGTTCTTTGAAGACGTCTGGACCACAAAGACAAAAAGCATGCCCATTGAAATGCAGCAGGTCAAAGGATTTGACGTTCCCATGGATTATTTTTTTCATAACGGTCATACCTGGGCACGAATTGAAAGCGGTGGCTATATCAGAATCGGTCTGGATGATTTCGCACTTAAGCTTCTGGGAAAAGCGGATGGCCTTGACCTTCCTCTTATGGGAAAGGAATTTGATCAGGGAAAAGTCGGTTGGGGATTGAAGTGCAAAGAAAATTTAGCTGATGTTCTTTCTCCCGTTGGTGGAGTGATAGTAGAGGTCAATTCAAAGGTCAGAGAAAACCCGGAACTGGCCAACAGGGAACCGTATGGAGATGGCTGGCTCTTCATGGTGCGCAACCCGAATATCAAAAAGACTGTAAAAGAGCTTATGACTGATGCAGGCAGCTTAAGCTGGATAAACAACGAGGTCTCTACGCTTGAAAATATGATAGAGGATGTGGCCGGTCCCCTGGCTGCGGACGGTGGTCTGCTGCAGGAAGATATATACGGAAACCTTCCTGACCTCGGGTGGAATAATTTGACAAAAGCCTTTCTTAAGACCTGATAGATGCCTGTTGTCCGTTGTTCGTGGCTTGTTGTTAATAAACAAAGAAGATAACACTGATCCGAGATGGAAAAAAATTTACAATGAGCCACCATTTATTGACCACTGACAGTAAAGTTGGAGAGGTAAAATAATGGAAGCAACACGCATAGATAATCGATTCCAAAAAGAATTAAGCCCCTGCATCTGGATGCAGGCCGGCGTAATTCGTCGCAAGTTTTGCAAAAGTGATTTTCTTTGCTCCACATGCCGCTTTGACAGGGCTCTGCGCCAGGCAGCCGTTAAAAACCAAAAGCTTCAAGAGCTCGGCGAAAGGCCGAATGGAAGACAGGGAAAAATTGTTTTCTGGAAAGAAAAATTAAAAGAACTGCCGGTATGGAGGCGACCCTGCCTTCACCATATGAAGGAACGCATCGATTTCAGAGTTTGCAACAATGAATACTTATGCGGTAACTGCGAATTCGACCAGTATTTTGACGACCAGTACACAGTACATGCTGTTGTAAAACCGATTGATGTGATGGATGTCGAAGGGTTTAAGGTGCCACAAGGCTTCTATCTCCACCATGGGCATACATGGGTTAAGATGGAAGAAGGTTCTACAGTCAGAATTGGTATGGATGATTTTGCCCTGCGTATGCTTGGCCCCCTTGACCGGATTGAAGCCCCTCTTATAGGCAAGGAAGTAGAACAGGATCGTCCCGATATCATAATAAATCGTGGCCGGCACGAAGCTAAAGTGCTTTCTCCTGTCAGCGGAGTTGTTACAGCCATTAATCCCGCCTTGAGAGAGAAGGGAAATCTGGCTAATAAGCATCCTTACTCTGAAGGCTGGGTTTTAAGGATTCATTCCAACAATCTTCGTCATGATTTGAAAAATCTTATGATAAGCAGGGAAACAGAAGGTTTTTTGAAACAAGAGGTCGGTCGCCTTTACCAGGTTATAGAAGATACAGTTCCCATGGCAGCAGACGGCGGGCACCTGGGGAATGATATTTACGGAAAAATGCCTGAAATCGGATGGGGAAGGCTAACAAACCTTTTCCTGCATACTTGATAGCTCACAGCTGATAGGGAAAAAGGATTTTTCATCATTTAGACTATCAGCTATCAGCTATGAGCTGTGAGCTATCTGCTATTCTTTTCATTTCATCCTCTAAAAGAACTTTGCAATACCTGCAAAGCTGTTCTGATTTCCTGTCTACATCTTTTATGCTCCGGCAATAGTGCATTATACAGGCATTATCCTTACAGTGGCGAAGTTTAAATGTATGCCCCAGTTCGTGAACAGCTTCTTTAGCAACCCGGCGATAATAGGTATCTTTATCAGCCGCAAGAGAAAGACCTTCAGCAAGTCGATGGGTCGAAATGATGCAGGCTGCTCCACCCAGCTGTGCTTCTCCGTAAACATGAGTTAAAATCGGGATAAAGAGATCCACTTCTGTAATTCCGAGTACCCTAATGGCCTGATGCGGGGCTGTTTCCGCAAGTTTTTCCAGAATAGGCGTAGAATGATGCTGTTTGCGGCCTGGATCAAAGGCAAAGGTTACATCCTGCAAAAGGGGTATTATTTCGGTTTTGTAACTAAAAATCCGGTTGAGCTCTATGCTGATAGGTTCAAAAAGGTCGCTGTCTACAGTTCCGACCGGCGAAATAACAATGCTATGTTCCAATAACAAACCTCGACATTTTGTTTATAAATACGCTATTTTTTGGACAAAAGCAATGCGCTAACAATACATCAAGTTGCTTGTTACTGGTTACTGGTTAAAATAATAGACTTGTCTGCCGTTTTGTTGGCAAAGCGAAGCTATTGCTTTTACCAGCAACGAGCAGGCTTCGCCGTGGCAAGGCAAACGAGCAACCAGTAACGAGCAACGAGTAACCAGCAACGAGCAACCAGCATCTTTAACATCATTTTTCAGTAATAAATTACGAAGTCTGAATAATGTAATCAATCCGGTTTTTTAATATTATAGCGTTTGATTTTGCTGTAAAGAGTAGTGCGATCAATACCCAGAATTTTTGAGCTTTTAGCTATATTCCACTGGTTATTATCAAGCATCTTTTTAATGTGGGCCTTTTCGATATCCTTTAGAGCGTTTTTTGAAATGAAGGCGGAGTCATCGGAACGTCGGAAAGGCAAATCTTCAGGACGAATCTCTCGTTCTTTTCCTACAACCACCGCCCTCTCAATGGCATTTTCAAGTTCCCTGACGTTACCGGGCCATTCATAAAGCATCATTTCATCTATTGCCGCGCGGCTGATCTTATCAACAGGTTTATTTGTCTCCTGGGAAAACCGTCTGAGAAAGTGTTCAGCCAGAAGCGGTATATCTTCCTTGCGATCACGGAGAGGAGGCATTTGAAAGGTTATTACATTCAGGCGGTAATAGAGATCCTCGCGAAATATTTCATTTTTAATCGCTGCTTCTAAATTTCTGTTTGTCGCTGCAATAACCCGGAAATCGGCCTCAATAGGCTGAGTGCCGCCAACGCGGTAAAATACACGGTCTTCCAGCACCCGAAGGAGATCTATTTGCATTCTCATACTGATCTCCCCGATTTCGTCCAGAAAAAGGGTGCCGTCGTGGGCGAGTTCCAGTCGTCCTTTCTTAGTTTCCTTGGCATCTGTAAAAGCTCCTCTCTGATGACCGAAGAGTTCGCTTTCCATAAGATGTTCAGGAATGGCACCGCAGTTGACCAGCACAAACGGACCGTTTCTGCGGGGGCTGTTCGTGTGAATAGCTTTAGCTGCCAACCCCTTGCCTGTACCAGTTTCACCTGTAATCAAAACCGTGGAATCCATGGGTGCCACATCCTGGATAAGGTTGAAGACCTCCTGCATTGGTTTTGATTGACCGATCATACTTTCAAACCGTGTCCGTTCTTTATATTGTTCCTTTAAAAAAAGATTTTCGCGCGCCTGTGCCTGTTGTTCAACGATCTTTTCGATGAGCACTCCAAGCTCATCAGGATCAAAGGGTTTTAGCAGATAATCATAGGCTCCATTCTTTATAGCTTCAATTGCAGTTGAAATAGATCCATATGCAGTAATCATGACTACTGCCACATCAGGATCGTTTTCCCTGACATGCTTTAAAACGTCCAGTCCGCTTATTCCTTCCATTTTTATATCGACCAGGAGGACGTCAAAACGGGTCTCCTTTAATTTTTCTATAGCTTCTTCTCCGCTCTCCGCAGTATCAACTTCATAGCCGTCACGTTCCAGCCATCCGCTTAGTGATTTGCGCATAACCAATTCATCGTCAACGATAAATATCTTAGTGCTGCTCATGGGTACCTCCGTCCCGGTTCTGTGAAAAAGATAACTGTTTCAGGGGAAGTTTAATATTAAAAGTTGTTCCTTTTCCTTCTTTTGAATTAACATGGATAGAACCGCCATGTTCCTCGATAATGCCGTATGCAACGGAAAGACCAAGTCCCACCCCCTTGCCTTTTTTTTTAGTGGTAAAAAATGGTTCAAAAAGCTTTGAAAAGTTTTCTTGGGGGATACCGACACCATTGTCTTTAAATGCGATCTTGATTTTATCATCAACAGGTAAATATTGTGTTTTTACGTTCAGAACACCGTTTCCGGCAGTTTCCATGCTTTCTGCCGCATTTAAAATAAAATTAATAAAAGCCTGCTGCAGCTGGTCCTCTGAGCCGAACAATTCCGGCATGTTGGGATCCAGATCATTTTTGACACTTACCTGATTTATCATAAGCAGGTTAGAATTTAAAATAAGTGTTTTTTCGATCAGCCGGTTGATGTTTACCTTTTTAAACCCTATCTCGGATTGTCTGGAAAAGGTAAGTAGATTGGAGACAATCCGGCTTACCCTCCATGTTTCCGTCTCCATAAGTTCCAAGTACTGTTTGAAATCATTAACATCTCCCGCCGGGATTGATCCGTCAGCAGTTATCCGCTTGAGCAACTTGGTAAGGTTTAATATTCCCGCAATCGGATTATTAATCTCATGAACAACTGAAGCAGAAAGTTTTCCCAAAGAAGCCATCTTGTCCTGGTGGAGCAGCTTTGCATGGGTTTCTTTTAGTTTTAGAGTCCGCTCTTCAACCATCTGCTCAAGGCGCATGGTGATTTCTTCCGCTTCCTTTTTCCTTTCTGTAATATCCCGGCTTACTTCTATAAATTTTGAAATTTTGCCATCTTTTTCCCATATGGGAAAGATGGCAACCTCGAAATAGCGGGTTTCGCCATCACGATCTAACCTGGGCATAACCTGCCGGTTATATTTTTTGTTTTTGATAACTTCGCTTAAAGGGCACTTTATATCACCGGAGTTACAGAAAACGTTATTCTCTCCCTGGAAAATCTCATAGCATTTACGGCCAATCACTTCATCAGATGTATATCCCATCTTATGCAAAAAAGTTTCATTGACTTCGACGATTTCTTTGTCCGGCGAAATAACTATTATAAAGTCCTGAATACCGTTAAGAATGGTTTCGACTTCTTCGTTCCGTTCCCTCAGCTTTTGTTCCTGAACACCAATGGCTTTCCAAAAGATCTCGAAAGTATAATAGGACATGGCCCGAATACTGTCCGGCTTCGTTGCAAGAATATCCTCCAGAATGCTTTCTCCAGGTGCCAGAATAATAATAAGGTCGATATGATTTTCCGGCAAATAGAGTTCGTAATAATCGCTCACCGCCTTAAGCCCAAGCTTCCTGGCAAGAACCATGCCCGGTGTGTCAGGGTTTGGATCGGCAACGGCAATAATACGAGAACTAACCTCGGAATCGATAAACCCAAGGTTGGTTTTTTCAAGAACTTCCTTGCAGTAAGTTTCCCCCCCTACAAGGGCGATGTTAATGACAGAGGATTTATTGTCCGGCATAGTTTGCAACTCCTCAGAGTTCGCTCAGGTAAGCGTAGACTCCGAAAACAAATTTCCATTTTCAGGTATATAGGCGAGCCTTTAGTCCAGTTAACACTACCACGCAGCGGTCTCTGTTTCAAGGTCAATTTTTAGTTTCAAAAGTACACACTGCTCACCGCTTTCGTTTTCTTAAAAAATAGCAGCTTTACATTTATTTATAACATGCTCAATTATTATATAATCATACGTTCAAATGTAATTATTTTTTAATAATAAGATTAGTTCTCTTGACACTTTTAGGATAATTTGACATAAAAAAAAATCTTGTTTAAATTGCAAATTATGTATTTATTATTCGGTTTAGCTAATAAAGAATGAAGGGGTAGAAAACAGGAGGACTAATGATTGTTGCTGAAAGAAAGCCCTTTGAAGAAATTAAGATTCTATTAAAGGACTACAAAAAAGTTTTAACAGTTGGTTGCGGAACTTGTGTTGCCGTTTGTCTTGCCGGTGGTGAAAAGGAGGTGGGAGTTTTAAATGCCGAACTTAATATAGCACGAAAAATGGAAAATAATCCCATCGAGCTTGGAGCTGCAACTTTGGAGCGGCAATGTGACATGGAATTTCTATCTGAACTTGACGATGTAGTAGGTAAATATGATGCTTTGTTGTCTATGGCATGCGGTGCCGGAATCCAGTTCCTTGCTGAAAGGTTTCCTCAAATACCTGTTTTCCCGGCTGTAGATACTACCTTTATAGGTGTTAATAAAGATGTTGGCTGGTATGAAGAAAGATGCCGAGGGTGTGGAACATGTGTGCTGGGAATGACTGCCGGCATATGCCCGGTAACAATGTGTGCAAAAAGCCTTTTTAATGGACCCTGCGGCGGTACAAATCAGGGTAGTTGCGAAATCAACAAAGATCAACCATGCGCATGGTTTCAGATATATGAAAGGTTGGAAAAACAGGGGCGACTTGACAATATCCTTGAGATCTGTCCGCCTACTGACTGGCGAAACCAGACACCTCGAACGGTTATACAACCCTCGTATAAAGAACGTTACCAGCCATAAAGTAAAATTAATTACATTGTTATAACCAACGGTATTACTAACATACAGAGGAAATATTGATATGAAATCAGGGAGTAATCTTGAAAAAGTATTAAAAGCCGGACACTTTGCCTTTACCGGTGAGGTAGGGCCACCTCGTGGAACAGATGTTGAGGCAGTCAAGAAAAAGGCAGGCTTCCATTAAGGGAATGGTTGATTCCGTTAATATTACGGATAATCAAACAGCTATGGTTCGCATGTCCAGCTGGGCTGCATCAATTATTCTTTTATCTGAGGGGCTTGAACCTAATTACCAGATGGTGTGTAGAGACCGAAATCGCCTGGCCATGCAAAGTGACATCCTGGGGGCTAGTGCCCATGGAATTAAAAACATGCTTTGCCTTTCAGGGGACCACCAGCAATTCGGAGATCATCCCCAGGCTAAAGGAGTCTTTGACATTGATTCTATGCAGCTTATCAGTATGGTTAAGAATATGCGGGATGATGGAAAATTTTTAGGCGGAGCGGATATTGTTTCTCCGCCTGAGATATTTATAGGTGCTGCTGCAAATCCGTTTGCAGATCCTTTCGAATGGAGGGTTCACCGTTTAGCAAAAAAAATAAATGCAGGAGCGGATTTTATCCAGACACAATGCATTTATAATATGGGAAAGATGCGGGAATGGATTAAACAGGCAAACGATATGGGGCT
>Ga0255437_1030_pt1 | contig 10770 bp, 10 predicted proteins | sample ANMaggSeSYBR02I4_FD_182644 | JGI IMG/M metagenome (GOLD analysis project Ga0255437, IMG submission 182644) | Sediment cell enrichment communities from methane seep in Santa Monica Basin, California, United Staets - ANME aggregate JGI... | ecosystem: Environmental > Aquatic > Marine > Cold seeps >... | reverse complement strand
TAAAATCAATTCAGCAAACGAGCTGATGTGAAGGGGGGCTCCTGATGGTCACTGAAGATGAATTTTTAAATATTTACAATGAATATTATCAAAAAATCATTCAATACCTTTCAAAAATCGTCGGGCCCGATGAAGCTGAGGATATTACCCAGGATGTTTTCAATAAAGTAGGTCGCAGTATTAAAGAATTTCGTGGGGATTCCAAACTTTCAACCTGGGTATATCGAATAGCAACCAACACTGCGATCGACAGATTGCGGTCTGCTGCATACAAACATTCATCTAAACACGGGCCTATTGAAGAAGCCGCTGGTCTTAAAGATCAAAGTGTCTGGACGGCCCAAAAGCCCACGACGACAGATCAGACTGTGGTTCGCAAGGAAATGAGCGCGTGTGTCAGAGAATTCATCGACAATCTTCCGGCGGATTATAAGACCGTTATTGCTCTCAGCGAACTGGAAGATCTGACAAACCAGGAAATTGCCGACATTCTGGAGATATCCCTGGATAATGTGAAGATTCGGCTTCACCGCGCCAGGGCCAGACTAAGAGAAGCGCTCAATGACGGCTGCGATTTTTACCACAACGATCAAAATGTCCTTGCATGTGACCGAAAGGCCTCCCAAATACTGCCTAAGGTCCCGGAATAAACGAGATCCATAATATCCTCTATGCCGATTAACCCTCACTTGTTTTTTCCCGCTACGCAGTCTTTTGCGTAAATCCCATAATAAATCATTGCATGTGTATCCTTTTCCTTCGCTGTTCCGTCAATATGGATAAATAGAATAAAAAGGAGGAAAAACACATGTACAATTCAGAAGAAAAAACAAACGTTCAGTTGACCATGGATATCTTTCCCGCAGAAGCATGGGAACTGATGTCACAAAACCGGGAAAGCGATGACCTGGTCATCATAGATGTTAGCACTCCCCAGGAATATGAGGATCTGCATCTGGAAGAAGCCATAAATGTGAGTCTCCTTTCGAGGTTTTTCAAGGTCCGGATGGATGTCATGAACAAAGGAAAGACCTATGTGGTCTACTGCAAAGTGGGAGGGCGAAGTAAAATCGCCCAGAAATTGATGCTACGGCTCGGATTCGAAAAAGTTTACAACATAGTCGGCGGAACGCTCCTGTGGGAGGAAGAGGGATTACCTTTTGCGACCGGGACAGAAGGCGTAAACAAGTTCTCATTCTGTCCGTTTTTCATTACCATCGTAACGTTCAAAAAGATTAAAAAGGTTCTGCATAATGTATTATCGCGCACCGTTAAACCTACGAGTGTAGCAGTTTCCTCCGGGCATGAATCTTAAATATCGGCACAGGTCTAAGGGAGGTGATATACATGTACGGTACAGAAATTTGCAATTTCACTTTCTGGTGGATATTTCCTTTTATTATGATAGCCATGTGCTTTCTTATGTGGTTTTTCATGATGAGAGGACGAAAGGGCTCGATGATGTGCGGGTTTGGTTCTCACGACACGGACAGTCATCATATCAGCGCTTCAGATGCGGCACTGGATATACCTAAAAAGCGGTATGCTTCCGGCGAGATAGACAAGGAAGAATACGAAGAGAAAAAAAGTACCTTAACCAAGCCAACAGAATTATAACAATAATTGAGTACAAACTTTAAAACACTAACGGAGGATTAAAATGAAAACAGAAGAAACAAAAAATAATGGAACTAAAAGCGAAAGTACTGATTTTGGGTGTTGTAACCCGGAGAATTTTCAAAAAATGTTTGAGAAGATGGACAAATGCTGTCCCGGCCAGGGTGATTCCCCTGGTTTTTCCGCCATGAAGGGTGCCATGATGAAAAACATGATGGAAATGTGCTGTGGGCCTAAAACAACCGATACTAAATAGGATACTGAACTCCAAAAAGAACAGGAAGGGGAGACGGAGTCCATTGAAAAGGAAGGTTGTGCTTTATAACTACCAATGACGGCTCCGGCAGCACGAACACTAATGCTCAAGCGGACTTCCGCGACACCCCTAAAATAATAAGATTCTATTCATCCATCAGTGAATATCCATTTTCTGATGCTATTCGCTCTCCACGCTGAATACTCATAGAAACTTTTGCAGATAAGCGAAGACTTCGAAACGGCACTTTTTGTCCGATTTCTGAGTCAGGCTCAAATTTCAATCCTCGAAATATTCCATATATTCCTGTGGTTGAAATTTTCGCCCTCCTTGAACTCGAATAAAAATTACCATTTTTCAAAGGTCTCTCATACTGACCGCTGGGTGCGAGATATTTAGCTTTGGGGTAATATTCGCCATTGTTAACCCCAATTCCTTGACCGCCCAGTAACAGAAAAGGCTTCTTGCTTTGACTTTTATCGGTTGCTTTCCATGCTGAAATATTTCTTCCGGTTTCTGAGAACATCTTACCCAGCCGATCCAGGAAATTAATCCTGTCGGTGTCATCTTTAAATATTTTTCTTCGCTTGATGCCTCTTATAATAATGTGATGAAGGGCACCGGGAGCATCAATACGGGCTTTACGTGGCATGCCAGGGGGATATAAAATAGAAACTTATTATTTTAAGGGCGGAAGTCGGAAGTCTGCCCAGGTTTTTACAAGCCAAAATTTTTATGGAATATATCTCAACATATCACCATCTGCCTGTTTTTTCGATTATGTTTGACTAAAACCCATAGAAATGGGTATAAATTCATTTAAGATTGTTTTGATTTTCCTATTCCACCTGACTTGAAGTGGTTTTCCATCTACAGAATCAAGTCCGATTTCTCATCTGATTTTTCGCTCCTTTGAATAATTCACATACTGAGTTCCTCTGCTTAAAACCCTAACAAAAGTGGGGTGCATTATGGCTCAAGAAGGTTTTAAACGTAAGCTTGCGGCCATTCTTAGCGCAGATGTCGCAGGCTATAGTCGTCTAATGGCTGAAGACGAAACTTTCACCGTAAAGACTATAACCACCTACCGTGATGTTATAACATCACTGATCAAACAGCATAGGGGACGGGTTGTGGATTCTCCCGGAGATAATTTACTCGCTGAGTTTTCCAGTGTGGTCGATGCTGTACAGTGTGCTGTGGCCGTTCAAAAAGAAATTCAGACCCGCAACGCAGAATTGCCGGAGAACCGCAGAATGGAGTTTCGAATCGGAATCAACCTCGGGGATGTCATTGATGAAGATGAGCGTATCTACGGTGATGGAGTCAACATCGCGGCTCGACTGGAGGCACTGGCAGACCCTGGCGGCATATGCGTTTCAAAGACGGCTTTCGATCAAATCGAGACCAAGCTACCTTTGGGGTATGAATATCTGGGTGAACAGTCAGTTAAAAATATCCCCAAGCCGGTAGGTACATACCGGGTTTTGATGGAGCCGAGGGTAACTGTTTCAAGAAAATTAGATAAGGTAAAAGCCCTGACTTTGAAACGACGGAGGGTCGTTATCCCCGGCATTGTTATGCTTTTTGTGGTATGTATTGCTTTGGCTGTCTGGAATTTTTATTTCAGACCGTCCACTTCTTCAGAACGACTGTCCCCTGAACTAACCCCGGAGTCTGAACTGTCTAAGATCCCATCTATTGCAGTTTTGCCATTCGACAATTTAAGCGGTGATCCTAATCAGGAGTATTTCACTGATGGAATGACAGATGATCTGATTACCGGTTTATCCAAGCTAAAAGGATTACTTGTCATCGCCCGCAACTCAACATTTACTTATAAGGGTAAATCAGTGAAAGTGCAGCAGGTGGCTGATGAACTTGGGGTGCGATATGTCGTCGAAGGCAGCGTTCGAAGAGCTGAAGAGCAAGTTCGTATCAACGTGCAACTGATTGATGCTGCCACAGGGCATCATCTTTGGGCGGAACTTTATGATGGAAAAATAACGGACATTTTTGCCTTACAGGATCGAATCAATCAGAAGATTATTTCCACCATAGAGGTTAAACTGACGGCAGTTGAGAAATTGCGGATTGCACGCAAAGAAACGACTAACGTAAACGCTTACGATGCTTTTCTAAGAGGCTGGGAACATTACAAACAAATGACGCCGGAAGATTTTTCCAAAGCAAGTTCTTATTTTAAAGAAGCAATTGATTTAGATCCAATCTATGCCCGTGCCTATGCAGCTTTAGCCTTGCTTTACTTTAGAGCACTGGATATTGGATGGCATCGGTGGGTTGAGGCCAAATATTCGCCCAGTGTTCGGCTTGATGCAAGGAATTATTTGAAGATGGCGATGAAAGACCCATCATCTCTTGCGTATCAAGCAACAGCTTTAACGCTGATAACTAAACGATTATATCCAGAAGCCATAAATGAGGCTGAGAAAGCGCTTGCCCTTGATCCCAATGACGCCTACAGTTATTTTATAATGGCTAAAATTTTAAATTATGCTGGCAAATCGGAAAAAGCCATAGATTTTGCTAAAAGAGCGTTGCGTCTTGATCCCCATTATCCTGTAGACTATTTAATTATTTTAGGAGAGTCTAACTTTGCCCTGGCTAATTTAGAGGAGGCGGCGATTTATTTAGAAAAAGCGCAAGCTCTTAATCCTCAAAACCGACCCAACAAAACATTGTTGGAATCTCTTATTACCACCTATTCACACCTTGGTCGTGATGAAGAGGCGCAGGTGCTGTTTGAATCCTTAAAAAAAGTTTTGTATCCTCCAATTTCTCTACGTCGGATTATGAACTTTCACCCCTATATCTCCCCTGAAGTGACGGATCGTTTAGCTCAAGGGCTTATCAAAGCGGGTATGCCAGAAGAAGCATGTTATACAGTATCTTACGAAGACAGACTGGGTGGTAAAAAGATCAGAGCATTGGTTTTTGGTCGGACGATGCAAATATTAGAGCCGTTTTATGGTGCCGAATTGTTTTTTGAAATCGCCAAGGACGGCAAAGCAACGCGTTCGAATGACATCGGCAGGTTCTGGATAGATAACGATATGCTTTGCTTCCAGTGGCAAAAGAAAAAGCATGGCTTGGGAGTTGAGTGGTGTGGGCCTGTTTTCAGAAACCCACGAGGTAGTCCAGAAAGCAGTGATGAATATCTTTTGATAAATGAATGGGGCATTTTACCGTTTACGCTGGTGGATTGATTTGATTTGCAAGATTGGAATAACAGAATAATCAATGGCCACACTTTTAATAAACAATTTTACCAATTTTGCTTCAAACAACAAAGATTTGTGTATCTGTTATTATATCTGAACCTAATCTTTTCATTCAAAATTAACGATTTCTCCAACCTGTGCAAATGGACCTCAATTGCCGATAGTTGCGATATACTTAAGAATCGTCCCTTTTCTCAAATTCAGAGAGATTCATACTTTTCAGGATAAAACACCAAAAGAGTGGAAAAAAAAGATCAGCAATTACCTGTCGTTGGAAGTTCGCTTTTCTCGACAAATCCAAAATTACTATAAGGCAGGAGTGAATAGCAAATCGTTATAAAAATATAGAATACGCCAAATGTAGGTGAATAAAATGAAGAAAAATATTCTACGGCTAATTATATTTATTTTGACTTTAGTAATATGGTGGAATTTTGGATTGGCAGCAGATGAAAAACCAGATTATTGGCCAACCAAAGGTTGGAGAACCGCGTCTCCTGAAAGCCAGGGTATGGACTCTAAATTATTGGTAAAAATGCTGGATACGATAGGGGAAAAGCACATTGCCATTCACAGCGTATTGGTCATCTGCAATGGTTATATAGTGCTGGATGCATACAGTTATCCATATGATTCGGATGATACACATAATATTCATTCCTGCACCAAAAGCGTTTCCTCCGCGCTGGTTGGCATAGTCATGGATAAAGGATACATAAAAGACGTAAACCAACCCGTACTGGATTTTTTCCCGAAGCGTGTCGCCAAAAATCTTGATGCCGATAAAAAAGCCATGACCCTTGAGAACTTACTAACCATGACTACTGGTTTGGAATGCCGCGATTCTGCCCTTTATAATTGGAGAGGTCTCAGGCAATTAAGGAATAGCCCTGACTGGGTACAGTTTATGATTGATTTGCCCATGGCGGAAGTGCCAGGGACTCGTTTTGAATATTGTAATGGTGCATCTTTTCTTCTCTCGGCCATTTTACAGGAACAAACTGGTATGAATGCCCTTTCATTTGCAAAAGAAAATCTTTTTGTTCCCCTGAGCATTTCCGATGTTAGGTGGCCATCTAATCCACAAGGAATAACTGTAGGATATAGCGATCTTTTTATGCGTCCGCATGATATGGCAAAAATCGGCTATCTTTATTTAAACGATGGGTTGTGGGATGGCAAGCGGATAATATCTTCCCAATGGATAAAGGCATCAACCCGCAAGCATATCGCCGCAACTTCGACACCTGGCTATGGCTATCAGTGGTGGATAGTCAGTCCCGGTATCTACACCGCACTCGGTCACAAGGGGCAGTTTATAATTGTAGTGCCAGAGAAGAACATGGTAGCTGTATTCATCAGCAGTCTGGGGCCGGAAGACTCTTACAGCCCGTTAGGTTTGTTGGCCTCTTATATCATTCCAGCGGTCAAATCACCAACTCCTTTGCCGGAAAATCCTAACGGAGAAAAAGCACTAAAATCACTAATAACCCTATGGCAAACTACAAGCCTTGTAGACCGCTGGGAAATTAGTAATAAAGCAGAAAAATCTCCTCAGAGACTAAAACCTAAAGAGTACGTAAACAACGAGTATGGATTCTCGGCAAAATATGATGCAGAACTCCTAAGTATGGATAGTCAATTAGTGTCGCCTCGGGTTTTTAGAAGGAGAGGTCTAAGGGGTTTTCCAACTTTTACCGTTTTGGTGGATGATATTCCACAGGGAATGGCATTGGAAAATACCGGGAATTATATGATTGATCTACAGAAAATGACTCTTCCAATAACTGACCCTAAAATTAAGAAACAAGAACTCATTAAGCTCTCAGATGGAACAGACGCCAATTATTTTGAAATCACCTGCAGATTTGGGTCACGTGGAATATTAACAGTGGGTGTTTTTGCGTATAAAAACAATAAAATTATAGGTGCTGTAGCCGGTAGTATGGAAGAAACGCCAATTGAATACCTGGCGGACATGGCAAAATCCTTGAGATTTAAGAAGTAATATCAAAAAAGCATTCAATCAAAGCTTTGTTTTATTTCGACATTCTATGGTTTTCACGAGATTTGTAAGAAAATTACAATCCCCCTTAAGTAATATTAACATACGTTTGTTCGATGCTCTAAAACCTGTATTATCTTCAATTTATCGCAAATGAACCTCAATTGCCGATAGCTACTTAAGAAACGCCGCTTCCCTCAGATTCTGAGAGATCCATACTTTTCAGGATAAAACACCAAAAGAGAGGAAAAAAAGATCAGCGATCGCCGACCTCTCTTAGCGGAATTTCAAATCAAAAAACTGACCCGGGAGCCGGACCAAATTATCAACCCGGGAAATTAAATGGCGGGCCGGGCAAAGGGACGTAACGTCCATAAGAACATAAATTACATATAACCGTTATTACCACAGCAACGACCAGAACTGAGATACGGAATGGATATCTGTAAAACTTGCTAATTAAATGCGTTGAGATAGGTAATTTTTACTGCTAGGGCGAACGCACTGCTCTGCAGCGAGGGAACCGAGTCCGCAGCAGTAGAATGTTAGGGGTTACTGTCTTTCATACAATTCCAACTTTTCCTTAAAGGCCTTTCTTAAATTGGAAACACCTAATTTTACTACCGCTTTATCGCGGAATGATTCAACTGTTTTAAACGTTAACCTTTCTTTAGATAGGCAAGTCGCTATTTTATGCAGCTCATTATGTAATAATGCATATTTATGTGATTTTTGGTCCAGATTTCGCAATTTTTCAAAATAGGCGTCTATTAGCTTGTCTTTTGGCATTAAAACTTTATTCTCTTTTCCACCTTCAACTGAAATTTTAATTGCAAAGCATAGATCGTGCATTATAAAGGCATTGGCATTACCTACGAAGGCCAATAATAACTGCAGAATATTAAAGAAAACATCACTGCCAGTTAATTCTCGTAAAATGTAATTTCTAGACATTTGGAAAGTAGGTGGCTCCAATTCTACATATCCATTTGTATATAGATCTCTCGATATATCCGAACCAGCATCTCGGTACAGCTTTAAACATGTTAATGCTCGTGACCAATTGTGGCGGAATGTACTGTCTACGTATTCTATATAATTTAAGATTACATCTATGCCATCCTCTAAATATCTTTTTCTGACCAATTCATATTGTTTCTGCCTGAAATAGACGAACAAACCCAATAATGGTGCAATAACTGCAGCTATTAGTGTATCGAATTTAAGTATGTATTCCAGTATATTCATAAAATGATGCGACCCTAACCCCGTTTCACCGGCGCGGCGAAGCCGCGTCAGGGTGAAACCGGAGGTTCAAGTAAGCCGCTTCGCGGCAGAAAAACATATCCGTAATTCCAACCTGTAAAACTCAATCCCGACAAGTTGCAAATATTCTCGATTTTCTGTCATACCGTTCTAAAGTGGATCCCCATCCAATTAACCCTTTAAACGAAAGGAGAAAGGTATGATGAAAGATTATTACAACTTGTCCATGAGAGCCCTGCAACTTGCCGGGATGAGCGAACGTACACAGCAATGCTACACCCGATCGGTTCGCATGCTGGTTGTTTTTTACAACAAAACACCTGATCAAGTCAATGAACAGGAACTGCAAAATTATTTCCTGCATCGAAAAAATGTCGACAAATGGTCAGCAGCGACCTTGCGTATCTGTTTCAGCGGCATCAAATTCTTTTTTGTCAACGTCTTAAAGCGTGACTGGCACACCCTAAAACTGATCTACGCTAAACGGGAACAGCGTTTGCCCACCGTGCTTAGCCTCGATGAGGTCTGGAACATACTCAATACGGTTAACACCCCTCAAAATAAGGCATACCTGACCACCGTTTACACTTGCGGCTTAAGACTGCATGAAGCCTTGTTCCTTCAGGTCAACGACATCGACAGCGACAGGATGCGTATCCATGTCCATCGGGGCAAAGGAGCCAAAGACCGTTATGTTCCCTTACCAGTGGCAACCCTCAAAACATTACGCAGTTATTGGAAGCAGCATCGTAATCCGCTCTGGATCTTCCCACGGTTGGGGCGCAGTGGCAAAGAAGGCCCTGCCGCCAAAGAACCCATGAACTATTCCTCTGTGCAGGGGGCATTAAGACGGGTCCTTAAACAGCTCAAATTCAAAAAACGTGTCTCCGTCCACACATTGCGTCACTGCTATGCAACTCATTTACTGGAAGCCGGCGTCAACATCCGTCGTATCCAGCAATACCTGGGGCATAGCAGTCTGAACTCAACCATGGTCTATCTTCATCTGACCACCCAGGGCCATGAGCGCGCCTACGGTATCATTAACGATATGATGAAAGGAGATGACCATGACGACAATTAAACAAATCTTCCAAAACTTCGGTCCGGAGTATATCCAACGCTTCGGTGATACCATGCCCGGTGATCACCGTAAAGTTATCAAGGCTATTATTAATTGCCGCACGAACCATTACGGCGCAACCATATATACTTGTGAAGAATGCGGCCAGGCCCATGTGGTCTATCGTTCGTGTGGTAACCGGCATTGTCCCAACTGCCAGCACTATAAAGCCAGGCAGTGGCTGGATAAACAGATAAAAAGACAGTTGCCCGGGCATCACTTCATGATCACTTTCACCGTGCCGGAACAGATCAGACGTTTTATCCGAAGCAACCAGCGTATATGCTACTCAGCCTTGTTCCGGGCATCTTCAGATACCATGAAAAAACTGGCTAACGATCCCAAACACATCGGCGGTGATCTGCCCGGCTTTTTCGGGGTCCTGCACACCTGGGGCAGACAATTGCAGTATCATCCCCATATCCACTATATCGTGCCTGGCGGTGCATTATCCAAAGAAGACCGCAGATGGCATCCCTCAAGGATCGACTTCTATCTGCCGGTAAAAGCCATGTCCGTCATATTCAAAGCCAAGTTTAAAGATTATATGAAAAAGAACAACCTTTTTGACCAAATCCCATCACTGGTTTGGGAACAGGGCTTCAATGTCAATTGCCAGGCAGTCGGCAGCAGTGAACGAAGCATCAAGTACCTTGCACCATATGTCTTCAAGATCGCCATCTCCGACTATCGCATTGTTAATGTTCAAAACCGCCGTGTCAGCTTTAAATACAAAAAAAGCAAATCCAACCGTTGGCGAACCATGCACCTTAATGTCATGGAGTTTATGCGTCGCTATCTGCAGAATGTACTGCCGACCGGGTTTATGAAGATCCGCTACTTCGGCTTTCTAAACCCCAACTGCGCAGTATCTCTGGAAAAAATCAGTGCCTTGATTAAGATAGCCTTTGGCCTTATCAAGGTGCCTGCAACCGAAATCAAGCCTCTGAAACCGCCAACTTGTTCACATTGCGGCGGTAACCTGATCTATCGTGCTTCGATTTTGGCCTTCCGTGTTTTACCGGCCGGCGCCGGGTAGCAGAGTAATAGCGGCCGCAATCACAAAACTCAGTAAAAAGCCGTACCATTAGACGCAATCGGCACTGGATAACTGTTTCCTAAAAAAGGGCTTTCGAACCATTTAATAAGGACGTATCCCAATTGCCAGGCTTTTTGTTTGAATATACCGTTTTTGATCGGCTGCTTATCCTTTCAGTTGCCCCTCTGCATCCCGCGACAACATCTATTGCGGGGTATCCAA
>Ga0255437_1029_pt1 | contig 11316 bp, 6 predicted proteins | sample ANMaggSeSYBR02I4_FD_182644 | JGI IMG/M metagenome (GOLD analysis project Ga0255437, IMG submission 182644) | Sediment cell enrichment communities from methane seep in Santa Monica Basin, California, United Staets - ANME aggregate JGI... | ecosystem: Environmental > Aquatic > Marine > Cold seeps >... | reverse complement strand
GAGTACTATCTTTCCGCATATAAGGTTTCAGTTGACCCGGATCAGATTATTATAACGTCCGGCACTTCTCCTGCCATGTTCCTTTTATTCTCCGTACTGGTCGAAAAAGGTGATGAAGTTATTATTTCAGACCCGCATTATGCCTGCTATCCTAACTTTATCCGTTTTTTAGAAGGGGAAGTTGTTACGGTTGAAGTTTACCAGGAAGACGGCTTTCAGTACAGGCCTGAAGAAATCAGCAAAAAGATCACGGACAAAACAAAGGCTATTTTAATAAACTCACCTTCTAATCCAACGGGAAACCTTTTATCTGAAAGCCGAATGAAGGCGATAGCTGGATTTTCACCTTACATCATTTCAGATGAAATATATCATGGCCTGGTTTATGAAGGAGTTGAGCATTCAATTTTAGAATATACGGAGAATGCATTTGTACTAAACGGCTTTTCTAAACTCTATGCCATGACAGGACTGCGGCTGGGATATCTGATTGCGCCAAAACCATTTATCCGCCCTATGCAAAAACTTCATCAGAACTTTTTTATTTCTGCAAATTCCATGGTTCAAAAGGCGGGGATTGCCGCTCTTAAGGAAGCAGGGGATGATGTTGAAAAAATGAGGAATACGTATAATGACCGAAGAGAGTATATGATTAGCAGGTTAAAGGGGATGGGGCTCGGGATTACCGTTGAACCTACCGGAGCTTTTTATGTCTTTGCAAATGCCCGGCATATATCCGATGATTCTTATAAACTCGCTTTTGACATACTGGAAAAGGCCCATGTGGGTGTAACACCGGGTATCGATTTTGGAAAAAACGGCGAAGGATACCTCAGGTTTTCCTATGCGAATTCAATGGAAAACATCGCCGAAGGAATGGACAGGCTGGAGAAGTATCTTGATAATCAAATCTGCTGAATTTGTTACAAGCGCTGTTAAGCCATCTCAGTATCCTCCAGCTGCCTTGCCGGAGATCGCTTTTGCCGGGCGTTCCAATGTCGGCAAATCTTCACTTATCAATACTCTCGTAAACAGAAAACGTTTGGTAAAAACCAGTTCTACGCCCGGTCGAACCCAGCTTGTAAACTTTTTTAACATAAACGAAGAGTTTTCTTTTGTAGATATTCCAGGATATGGTTATGCAAAGGTTCCGGCGTCTGTTAAAAAAAAATGGGGACCTATGATTGAAACATATATCACAACGAGAAAGACGCTTAAAGGTGTAGTGCTGATTATGGATATCCGGCGTATCCCAAGGCTGGAAGAGATGAATATGCTCGACTGGCTCAATCACCATGACATTCCATCTGTACCGGTATTGACCAAATCCGATAAGCTTTCAAAAACAAGGCAGCAAAAACAATTAAGAGAAATCGCAAATACTCTTTCGGCAGATAAAGATAATCTTATTTTGTTTTCAGCAAAATCACGACAGGGAAAGGACGAGGTTTGGGGTGCGGTTAAAAAGTTGATCTTATAGCTCTTTAATACAAATCAAGCTTACAAGTTTGTTTTGAACCGCAGAATATCGAACAAGGAATTTCGAATGTCGAAGTAATGTATTCTCTACCATTTTTAATATTTAAAAAGATAGAGCGCTGGAATTCCACACTTCGTCATTCGAAATTCCTTGTTCGATATTCGATATTCAAATAGTTGTAACTCGAATTTACAATATCTTTTTACTTAGCCATCTGTGATATTTTTTAGGAGTTTATCATAATTATTTAAAAGCGAAAGGAGAAATCGAATGTGTAAAAAAAAATGTCTTATCCTTACTATGTTCCTGGCTATTTTCTTTATTTTTGTTTCTGTTTCATTTGCAGGTTCCCTTTTCAATGAAGGTCTGTGGAAAATTACCTCAAAGATGGAAATACCGGGAATGCCTGTGCCCATGCCGCCGATTACGTATACTCAGTGTTTGACGGATCAAGATCCTGTGCCCAACCAGTCTCAGTCCGGCCAGGAATGCCGTATGAAAAACGTCAAAACAAAAGGCAACACAGTATCCTGGGAGATGGTTTGCGACTCTCAGCAGGGCGAAGTGAAAAGCAGCGGCAAAATCACTTATAAAGGTGACCGGTTCGATGGAGTCGTTATGATGGACATGCCGGGGCAGGGAGAAATGAAAATGACAATGACCGGTCGGCGGATCGGAAAGTGCAACAAGTAAACAATCCGGCGGCAGACCCGGTGGTATGATAAAGTCCTTTAAAAGATTTACCACCAAATTACACCCAGATCCACCGAATGAAGGTAGTGAGTAAAAAATAAGTTGTACGAATTGTGCAGGATTTTGTTTATTTTTAAGGCTCGAGGATGACGCATAGTAAATTATGCAACTGACGAGTAACGCGGAAGAAAGAACAAAAGACCAGAGGGTTGTACAAGTTAGTTTTACTTACCGAGACCTTTGCAAAATGGTAATTTTCGAAGGTCTCTTACTGCCTTAAGGCTAAATTCCTTAATCCTGCATGCATATCAAAGCCTCCGACCCGTGCAAAAATCAGGTAACTATTACAATATTTTAAGATAGTGCATTTCCAGCCTTCTTGTGATATACTATTTCAGCAAAAGATAAACCGATATAGTCCGTTAGGAGATATATAATGCTGTTGCGTTCCAATAGTGTTTTTTTTGCAAGTATAATCATACTTACGCTTCTCATTTTTTTCCTGATAACCAATATTGTTACACGCAGGCGAGCTGAAAAGGCGCTGCGAGAAAGCCAGGAAAGAATGAAGGCAATTCTCAAAGCTTCGCCTGTGGGAATTTGCCTGGTCGTCAACCGCAAGCTGGATTGGGCAAATGAGGAGATGTACCGCATGACCGGTTACGAACAATGTTCCCGGATCGGACAAAGCGTAAGGATTCTCTATCCGGATGATAAGGAGTATAATCGGGTTGGCAGGGAACTTTATGCTGGCATTACAAAAACAGGAATCAGTCATGTAGAAACACGATTGGTAAAAAGGGACGGCACAACTTTTGATTGCAGAATCCAGGCATGTAATTTAGACCCGACAGACCCTGCTAAAGGACAAATTATAGCTTTAACCGACATCTCCAAAACTAAACTGTTTGAAGCCCAGCTCCTTCAGGCCTGCAAAATGGAGGCTGTCGGCACCCTGGCAGGAGGAATTTCCCATGACTTTAATAACTTGCTTCAGGCAATCATGGGCTATACCCAGCTTCTCCTTCTGAAGCAATCAAAGGAAGATCCCGAATTTGCCCAATTAAAGCAAATCGAAAAGTCAGCCCGAAGGGGCGGTGAACTGACCAGGCGGCTTTTAACATTCAGCCGAAATGTAGAGAGCAAACCAAAACCTTTAAATCTTAACAACGAGATTAAACGAGCGTACACGATACTAAAAAGGACCATCCCAAAGATGATTGATATTGAACTTATCCTTGAAGATGACCTTAAGAGCATTAATGCTGATCCGATGCAGATGGAGCAGATACTTATGAACCTTGGGGTCAACTCCAGGGATGCAATGCCTGACGGTGGCAGGCTGATCTTCGAAACAAAAAATGTTGTTTTAGATGAAGAATATTTCAAAACCAACCCGACTGCAGCAATGCCCGGAGAATATGTCATGCTGAACATTGCAGATACCGGTTGCGGAATGGGGAAAGAAACGATGGAGCATATCTATGAGCCTTTTTTCACAACCAAGCAGGTAGGAAAAGGGACAGGCCTTGGATTGGCCATGGTCTATGGTATTGTGGAAAGCCATGGCGGATATATTACCAGCTACAGCAAACCGGATGAAGGCACTAACTTCAGGATCTACTTTCCCGTGCTTAAGGAAGATATCGAAAAGCAAGCAAGCGAGAAAAAGGAAGAAGAGATACAGGGCGGCGGTGAAACTATTCTTCTGGTAGATGATGAAGAAGCCGTCCTGGACATAGCAAAGGGAATGCTGGAACATTTTGGATATACTGCGATTACGGCTGAAAGTGGTGAAGATGCGATTGAAATATTTAAAAAATCAAATCCTTATCCTGATCTGGTAATCCTTGACGTTGGAATGCCGGGCATGGGAGGACACAAGTGCCTCAAAGAGCTTCTTAAGATTTATCCTGAAATCAAGGTGATTATTGCCAGCGGTTATTCAGAAAACGGAAAGGTAGAAAAAACCGTTAAATCAGGCGCAGCCTGGTTTATCGCAAAACCGTATCGCTTAACGGGTATGCTAAAGAAAGTTCGTGAGATTTTGGGCAGCGGATAAACAAAGGCGAAAAAAAGCGACAGCATAAACAGGAGGAAAAATGGCTAAATCGAAAAATAATACGCTTCAATATCATCTGACTGCTGTTAAAGAAGGCAAACGAAGTTTTGAAAACGCCTTTCAAAGTGTTACCAGGATGATTTTGGAAAGTGAAATTGAAAAGGTAGTAGTAAATGGCAAAACAACTTACGATTTCAGCATTTTCCGAACCGGGAAAAAACATATCATAGGGATGTATAATGAAATCAACAGTTTTGTCTCCTATGTAAAGGACGCTTCCGAAGGCGGGTCTTCCAGAGAAATGGCTTTCGTGCTTGTCGGTGAACCTGGAAACGGTAAAACATTTTTAGTGGAATTTCTAAGTGCCAAATACCGAAATTTCCTGACAGAAGATAAAAATCGCAGATACACTTTCAAATTTCTCAATATGGACAAGCTCGGTAATTATGGAAGGATTACTACCATTGAATCCCAGACATACGAAGATCCTGTGATCCTGGCCATGAACCTCTTTGAAGCTCCTGATGAAAATAAGACATTTCTCGCCAAACAGTTAGGATTTTCGGATAATGAAGTTGAGAAGCTCTACGATGATTACCGGCCCATTGGCGCCTGCAGCGGCTATATCTGGAACGATATCAGAAATTTTGCAGATGGCAAAATTGATGAAATGCTAAAGTTCGTCGAGATCATTCCTGTACCTTTGACTGAAAGCCTGGGGACCGTAACGGGAAAATACCCTGCAAAAGACAAAATTACTTCTTCTGCAGTCGATTTGCTGGGAGAAGAGTCCATCCAAAGGCTGCTTCATATTGCAGATACCAACAACCCGTACCGTTTTGACTTAAGAAGGGGCGCTCTGGCCCGTGTTGCGGGCGGAGGCATCCATTTTTCCGATGAAATATATAAAAACAAAAAAGACCTGGTCCAGGTTTACCTGGGGGTCATCCAAAATCGTGTAATTGAAATAGATGGATATAAATGGCCCATAGATACTCTGATTGTTGCCACCAGCAACAACTCGGAATTCCACAAATTTCTCTCTGAGAAGGAAGAAGCGCCGATTATAGACAGATGCCGCATCTGCTATGTTTCTCACAACACAAATTACAAACTGCAAAAAGATCTTACAGCATATGCCATAGGAAGTGAAACGCGAACTACGCTGACACGGGATTACCTGCATCAGGATCCCAATTTGAATTACGCGGCATCAGTAGCCCCGGTACTTACCCGCCTCCCCCGGTCTGAAAAGCTTACACCTATTGAGACAATGAAACTGGCCGCAGGGGAAGTCGCCGGAGAAAAAAGCATAAAAACTCTGGCCGAAGTTATAGACATGCTTAACCAGGACCCTGAAATAATAAATCGTTTTGGTCAAAAGGGCTTGGGACAGAGAAATCTTGGCAGAGCCATCCAGCTGTTAATTGAAAGCTCTGAGACCAATGAGGGCCGGTGCATGTTCGCTTATGATATTTTTAAAGCCTTGGACAGAATAGTCCTCGACTATGTAACAGAAGCAAATGACAGAACAAAGTACCTGGAAGATCTTAAAACCGCCAAGGGCCTGTACCGTGAAAGAATTATGACCGAGATGTTCAATGCATACATGGACGAACCCTTTGCTATTCGAAAAGATGTTATGAACTATGTGAACATGATCATTGGTATTGATGCCGAGAATCTGGGGCCGGATAAAATGTGGAAGTATAAAGATCCGCAGACAAAAGAGCTAAAGGCTTTAAAGATCGACGAGCGATATATCAACAGTGTTGAAGAAAGGCTTGAACTTAAGACAAAGGAACAGCGTGAAGCATTCAGGACATCCATTAGAAAAATTTATGGCCAGAAAATTTCCGTCGATCCTGATTACGATTTCATGGACAATCTGGAACTGGTCAAAGCGGTTACCGATGTCCGGCTCAAATCCGACATTGCAGGTGCAGGGAGTCTTATAGGTGCACTTGCAAACCGTACCAACGAGGAAAATCAGAAGCTGTATGACCGCATGGTCGATACCATGCTTTCCAAACTTAACTATTGCAAGACATGCGCACAAAAAACGATTGAGTACTTTTGTACTCAGGAGGATGAAACTTAGTGTCCATCCATAAATGGCTATTTTTCCCAATTTCTGCGTCAGGCTCAAATTTTAATCCTCGAAATACTACATGTATTCCTGTGGTTAAAATTTTCGCCTTCCTTGAACTTGGAAAAACTATCTCATTTCTGGACGGACACTAACTTTAAACTCGTAACGCGCAACCCGTAAACCATGGACCCAAAGCGCATAAAATTCTATAACAGACTCAAAGAGGAAGGTCTTACACCTGAGCGGGAAGAGAAGATTCTCTCTGAATTGCATGATGAAAGTACACACGACCTCCCAGATGATGCTCCGACATCCGAATCTGCCGGTACAAAAACTTTCTTTAATGTACCATACAGTATTTACGAATATAATGATCTTGACGTATTGCAGGCCTTCACGGCACTTCAAAGCACATACAATATCAGTCTTAGATCCATTGACGAACTGCTGGAACGTGACAGACAGCGGGAAAAAGATGGGTTTCCGAAAAAGATAAACGTCGGGCGGCTGATAAAACCTGGAAAGGGTGGCAAGGATAAGGTTGTTATCATTCCCACAACCGTAGAGGAAAAATTTGTTCATGATAGTTTAAGGCAGGACACGGATGAAGCAGAGCCATCCGGCGGAACAGGAGAAGGCGAAGAAGGCGAAGTTATCGGCGAACAGCCGATTCGGGAAGAGGGCGCACCAGGGGCAGGGCCTGGTGAAGGAGAGAGTGGCCCTCATGAAATGGAGTCGAGCGCTTACGATCTTGGCAGAATTCTCACTGAGAAATTTGAACTGCCAAACCTCAAAGATAAGGGTAAAAAGCGATCCCTTACACGTTATACCTATGACCTTACAGATAAAAATCGTGGATTCGGACAGTTTCTTGACAAGAAAGCAACATTGCGGAAAATTCTTGAAACAAATATTACCCTCGGTAATGTGCCAGATATCAGCGATATCGACCCGACGCGCTTTTTAATTTCCCCCTGGGATAAGGTCTATCGAATTCTCTCCCGGGAAAAGGACTACGAGTCGCAGGCTATGGTTTTTTTCCTGAGAGACTACTCAGGTTCCATGGCAGGAAAACCGACTGAACTCGTTGTGGCCCAGCATGTACTGATTTACAGCTGGCTCATGTACCAGTATGACATGCAGGTGGAAACCCGTTTTATTCTTCATGACACCGAAGCAAGTGAAGCCAAAGATTTTTATACTTATTATAATTCAAAAGTCGCAGGAGGCACAAAGGTGGCTTCTGCATACAGGCTGGTTAACGAAACCGTAGAAAAGGAAAACCTGGCCAGAGATTACAACATTTATGTATTTCACGGCACGGATGGTGACGACTGGGACACAGAAGGCAAGGAAGCTATTCCGGAGCTGAAAAAAATGCTGGCCTATGCCAACAGGATAGGGATTACCGTTGCCCAGCACTCATACGCTTCGAGTCAGACTAGTGAAGTTGAAAGATACCTTAAAAATTCAAATCTTCTGACCGAAAAGAAAGATTTCCTCAGACTCGACGTCATGGCCGAAGATGCAGATGAACCGCGCCTTATTGAAGGAATAAAGAAGTTGATTGGCGAATAAAATATGGAATTAATCGACCAACATACAAAAAAAATCATGGAGGGATGCAAGGAAAGAGCCCTTGATGTTGGCCTGCGATTTCAGGATGAGACCCTGGAATATATTGTTACCAACAGGGACCTGCTGGAACTGTCGCCCAAGGTGATGATTCCGACCATGTACGACTACTGGGTTCACGATGTTCAGGTGTTGCAGGGAAAAGGCAGGTATGAACTTTATCCCAGCAACCCCTATGAAACGGTCATTAATACCCGGCCGGCCATCTCGTTTTATAATGACAACAACCCAGACTGGCTGAATGTAATGATTTTTTATCACGTTCTGGCCCATATCGATTTTTTTCAGAACAATCAGTACTTTCGCCATACATGGGACTATGATTTTACAGGTCAGGCCTTGGCGGATAAACGTTTGATCGCCAGACTCCGGTCTGAAAAGGGAAGATGGCTCGATTACATTATTGAATTTACCCGCAGTATCGATAACCTTGTAGGATACCATGAGCAGCTTTCTGTTTTGAATCGTTCTTCTGTAACTGCTCCTTCAAATATTCTGGATTTCTATTTTGATGTGTTTCTGCAGACAGTTAAAAAAACTAAAGTTAGTGAATATATTAAAGAAATTGAAAGGTACAACGATTCTATAAAAAAGCACGGTGACCGGGGCGAAAAACACTTCTTTTCCGAAATACGCAGGAAACACCCCGAATTTGATGCAATATACAAAAAAAGTCTTGATGAGAAGTCCGATAAAAAATTTGATCTGATTCAACATATAATCGAACATTCCGGCTTTTTAAAAAAGGATGAAAACAAGTGGATGAAAGCGGTTATGGAAGTAGTTCGCAAGACATCTCTTTTCTTTCAGCCGCAAATCAGAACCAAAATCATAAACGAAGGGTGGGCCAGCTACTGGCACGAAACCCTTTTCCTGAAAGATGACCGTATAAGGGGACACGAGGTCGATTTTGCCAGGGTACATGCATCAGTTACATCTCTGCCCCGTGTGGGGCTAAATCCTTATGCTCTGGGAATGCGTCTTTTTTATTACATTGAAGAACTTGCTGATAAAGGGAAATATTCCATTGAATTTAAAAAGCTTATGGATGCTGATAAACGAGAGCAGTTTGATACAGATACAGGAAAGGGAAAAGAATTTATCTTTAAAATTCGTGAGAACCTGTGTGATTTTCTGTTTGTAAATACCTTTGTTGATCAGGATTTTATAACAGGCAACAAGCTTTTTGTTTCCGGCCGGAGATTGAACCAGGCCAAGAGGGTCTGGGAGTTTTACGTCAAGAGCAGGAAAGTCGAAGATTATCGCAAAATGTTGCTGGACACCCTCTACCATCCCCCGTATATTGAAATCGATCTGGAAAAAAGCAGTAATAATACTTTATATCTTGTGCATCATTTTGAGGAAAAGCCTCTGGTAAAAGAATTTATTTCCAACACAATGATGGGAATTGAATATATCTGGGGCGGCCCGATCAAACTTGAAACAAGTGAGATCATACCTACACCGCCACAACCGCCCGCCGGTTTTGTTGCCGGATATCCCATCCCGGTAAAAGAAGAGAGAAAAAAACCGGAAATAAAATGGCAACGTGTTTTATATACCATGGAAAATCGAAAGATTTCCAAAAAGAATATTTAAAAAACGCCATGGATAACATTCAAAAAGCAATGCAGCATCTCAACAAGAGTATGGGTAAATGGGATCATCGCGTCCCTGTTCCCTTTAATGAATTTCTTAAAATACTTTCTGCCGGGCCTCATGAAGTGGTTCGCAATGTATTCCAGGTGTTTCACGACATGGTCAAGTCCTATATCGTAGAAGGCGTCGATGAATATCCTGATGATCCCGAATCGATTCATTATGTAAACTACGATTGCAGCGAGCTCTTTGCTGAAGGCGCAGACCACCCGTTTTTTGCAGACAGGCTTTTTGCCAACAGGCTGGTCAGTCTTGTTGAAGCTTTAAAACGTGGTGCGCAGCAAAACAAGATCTATATCTTTGAAGGTCCTCCAGGCTGCGGCAAAAGTACATTTTTAAATAATCTTCTAAAAAAATTCGAGGAGTTTGCCAATACCCAGGAAGGATTGCGCTTTGAAACAGTTTGGCGGTTTGACCATAAAATGATGGGCGGTTTTGCGGAAAATGAAGCTGCCCCCCTTTTGGATAAGTTATCTCAATTATTGAATACCCCCCCCTTTGAAGGCGATCCGATTCTTAAACAACAAGATACGTTCCATTTTAATGAAGATTTTATCGAAATACCCTGCCCCAGTCATGATAACCCAATATTAATGATACCAAAAGAACAGCGCCGGGAATTTTTAGATGATCTGTTTAAAAATGATGAATTCAAGTGGAAGCTTTCCACGGAAAAAGAATACGAATGGTTATTCAGGGACAATCCATGCACCATTTGCAGTTCTTTGTACGAAGCCCTTTTAAACAAATTTAAAAGCCCTGAAAAAGTTTTTGAAATGATATATGCCCGGCCTTATAGATTCAACAGGCGACTTGGCGAAGGCATCAGTGTCTTCAACCCCGGTGACAAACCCATGAGGCAAAACATAATGAGCAATGCCATGCTCCAGAGACGAATAAACAGCCTTTTAAGGGACAGCAACCAGGTTAAATATATTTTTTCACAATATGCCAAGACCAACAACGGGATTTACGCCCTTATGGATATTAAATCCCATAACAAAGAACGATTGATCGAACTGCATAACATTATCAGTGAAGGCATCCATAAGGTGGAAGATATTGAAGAAAACGTGAACTCACTCCTTCTGGCCGTTATGAATCCGGAAGACCAGAAAAATATCCAGGAATTCAAATCGTTTTCAGACCGCATTGAATATATTAATATCCCCTATGTCATGGATTTGAATACCGAGGTAGAAATCTATCGAAACATTTTTGGGAAACATATTGACGAAAGTTTTCTTCCCAGAGTGCTTCACAATTTTGCCAGGATCATTATTTCGTCCAGGTTAAATACCAAGTCTGAATCCATGCTGGAATGGATCGGCAATCCTGAAAAATACCGTCTGTATTGCGATGAAAACCTTCAACTTCTCAAAATGGAAATTTACACCGGATATATTCCCAATTGGCTTATAGAGGAAGATCGAAAACAACTGACGGCAAAACGGCGGCGCCAAATCATTGCCGAATCGGAAAAAGAAGGGATACATGGCATTTCCGGGCGTGATTCCCTTAAAATATTTAATGAGTTTTACTCAATGTATGCCAAGGAAAACAAACTCATTAACATGTCGATTCTATGTAATTTTTTCACAAAGGTTCGTAAGGAACTCAGCAAATCGATACCCGAAGGATTTCTCGATTCCCTGATTCGAATGTATGACTATACAATTTTACAGGAAGTCAAGG
>Ga0255437_1028_pt1 | contig 11410 bp, 8 predicted proteins | sample ANMaggSeSYBR02I4_FD_182644 | JGI IMG/M metagenome (GOLD analysis project Ga0255437, IMG submission 182644) | Sediment cell enrichment communities from methane seep in Santa Monica Basin, California, United Staets - ANME aggregate JGI... | ecosystem: Environmental > Aquatic > Marine > Cold seeps >... | reverse complement strand
GCCTGTGCCGGGGGACGTCAGGCAGCCCGTAGCATTGACTGTCTTATCAACGGCTTGCCCCTTGAATATGATGACAATGATTATTTTGATATGCTTTTTAAAACCGTAAAGATTTATGATCCCGATGAAAAAGTCGGCATCATCGGCGACAGAAAGCGCAAACACCTTGATATGTTGCCTGCAGACACAAGAAAATTAACTTTTGATGAGGTTGAAGAGGGCTTCGCAACAGCTGAAGCTATTGCCGAAGCGGAACGCTGCCTGCGATGCTATCGCGTTGCCATGATTGCAGTATAAAAGTCAGAGTAAAAAAACCCGGCCGGATGGATCTGACCGGGTTTTTTATTTTAGGTTCTTCTCTAAATTAGTTGTAGAAGAGGATTCCAGGATTCAAGGGGTCAAGGGCTCAAGTGAAAATGACTGAAAAACAGATATATACAGAAAAACATCTGACTTTTGGAACCGTCTTTTAAGACATACTTTTAAAATATTAAGTAGTAATGGCAGAGACTACGTAAGTGTTTATCCAATTTGTATCAAGCCGTTTGCATTCACTTGAACCCTTGACCCCTTGGATCCTGGAACCCTGATCAATCGACCAACTCTTTGGGAGATGATCTTTCTTTTATAAAGCGGCGCAGCCACGCCACAGGCAAAAAATGTTAATTTTTTGCCTTTTGATAACAGATCAGCCCGCACTGCAGGCAGCGGTTGGCCTCCTGGTCGGCAATCTCTTTGCTAAAGCCTTTTTCGATATCTTCGCCCATAGCCATTTCTCGTGGTCCGCCCAGCGGCATGATCTGGCGGGCGGTTGGGGTGACGTGGTGGACATGATCGACATTCTGGACCCAGGTTTGCGGTGTTACGACGTTAGCTGGATGTTCAATCGGGTTTCCGTACATGATATGGTGGATAGCGGCAGCTGCCCGGCGTCCGGCGGCGATCGCTTTAATCGCAGCCGTATAGTCCGTTAGATCATCGCCCTGAGCCAACAGTCCAAGTTTGTCTTTGTTGGCCGGCTTTTTGGCCGTCTCGACGGCCTCCCACCACAGAGGACCGGTGTCCGGCGCATCGGAAGCGTCTTCATCTTTGTCTTCGTCTTCAGACCCTTGGGGTTGAATTTTGGTAAATATGAGTTCAGGAAACCTTCCGGAACTGATCAGCAGCGTATTGACCGGCAGGTTTGCTCTGGCCTGGGTGTCGAGTTCAACATACTCCAACTCGGTCAGATGGTTTTCCTCACCAAAAAGGCGGCTGATGGCGATATTGAAATAGATCGCAACCCCTTCCTGTTTCAAGGCATCTACCACTTCGGCGTCTACGTCGCATTCATCCCGGCTTTCGCGAAACAGCATTGTAATTTTTGATGCCCCACCCTCTCGACATTTACGGGCTGCATCTATCGCCAGCCTGCCACCGCCGACAATCACGACTTCCGACCCGCAGGTAATTTGATCTTTGTGCTGGATTAAATCGATCAGAAGATGGGTGTCTGGAATCGGTTGGACCTGCCAGGCGTCGGTACCGCGTGCCAATCTGCTGTCCCACCCTCCGGTTGCCAGGAAAACGATTTCATAATTTTTAAGCAGTCCGGCAATGTCGAAATCCCGGCCCAGGACCTTTTCTGTTTCGATGGTGACACCCATTTCACGAATGCCGTCGATATCCCAGTCTAAGATTGCCCGCGGCAGACGATAAAAGGCGATGGCGCTGCGCAACAGTCCGCCCGGTTCAGTAGTGGCCTCATACACTGTGGCCTCATGACCCAGGCGACTGGCAAAGAAAGCGGCTGAAAGGCCTTGAACCCCACCACCGATGACGGCCACCTTACGGCCGGTATCGGGAGCCTTGTACGGCAGAATTCGTTTGTCTTGGGATTTTTCGTAGTCGGCTGCAAAGCGTTTGAGAAAATTGATCGCCACCGGTTCATCGACGTACTGGCGTCGGCAGTCCTGCTCGCAGGGACGGGGGCAAACACGCCCGATAACTGCCGGAAAGGGGTTGCGTTCCTTAATTACTTGGACAGCCTGTGAGTAATTGCCGAGCACAATCTGACGAATATACTCGCAGATATCGATGCCGGCCGGACAGGCGCGTTGACAGGGGGTGGTACAATCTTCCGTGGTATACTCGCGAATGATACGCCGCGTGACCGACGACATGGTGATGATGTGCTTGGGACAGACCCGCTCACACGTACCGCAGCCAGTGCAGCGCTCTTTATCGACTACCGGCAGTCCTTCGGGCCCCATTGTAATGGCATCGAACGGACAGGCTTTGGCACAGCTACCGAGGCCCAGACAGCCGATCGAGCAGACTTTCATGCCGCCACTCAGATAGGCAGCAGCGCGGCAGTCGCTCAGGCCGCTGTATATATATTTAAGGTCGGCATCCTGCACCCCATAGGTGCAACCGAGTCTGGCAATATCCGGTTCTTTGGCTTCAATGGCTACACCCATGATGGCAGCAATCGCTTCCGCCACTTCCGGCCCGGCCGCCACACATGAGTTAGGCGCGGCCTTGCCGGCCACGATCGCTTCGGCATTAGATGCGCAGCCAGGCAAACCGCAACCGCCGCAATTGGCGCCCGGTAGGGCATCATCAACTTCAAGGATCAACGGATCGACGTAAACGTAGAAAACCTTGGAAGCAATAGCGAGTCCGATACCGAGCACCAACCCCATACCGCCCATCATCATAACAGCTTCTACCATATTTCATCTCCTATCCATAAAATCGTTACGCCGTTTATTCCAATATTATAAACCTGATCCTTCTGCCAAGGCGAGAATGTCAGGCCTTAACACAAGAATAATATTTAAGTTTAAAGTGTCTAAAGTTGCTGTGTCGCTTTGCTCCATAATCTATATAAAACCTTTGCAGATAAGCGCAGACTTCGAAACGGCACTTTATGCCCGATTTCTGCACCACGCTATCTGCTCGTACGTTAGGCCGCCGTGGACAATTTAACAGCGCACACCTTGTATTCCGGTATCCCTGAAATCGGATCCAGAGCCGCATTGGTGAGTTTATTGACTGCAGCCTGAGCAAAATGAAAAGGAATAAATACGGTGCCGTCCACGGCCTTTTTCGAGATTTTCACCCGGGCGTTAATACTTCCTCTACGAGAATTAATGTTTGCCATGGCACCGTCAGCAAGGTTGTATGTTTTTGCATCCTGACTGGATATTTCAACAAACGCTTCCGGAGCCCGCTCATTTAAACCATCTGTTTTCATGGTCATAGTGCCGGTATGGAATTGGTAAAGGACCCGACCGGTTGTCAAATGTATGGGATATTCTTCATCGGTTTGCTCGGCCGGTGCAACCCATTCCAGGGCATGGAACAACCCCTTGCCCCGGGTAAATTGGCCGGTATGAAGGATGGGCGTGCCCGGATGGTCAGTAGTGGGACATGGCCAGTGAATTCCTTGCGGTTCGATCCGATCATAATTGATCCCGGCATAGGACGGCGTTACACCTGCAATTTCATCAAAAATCGCCTTACTGTTGTCATAAGACATGGAATACCCCATCCGTGTAGCGATTTCACAGATAATTTGCCAATCATCTTTTGCCTGACCCGGCGGATCGACAGCCTTCCTTATCCTTTGCACCCGTCTTTCAGTATTGGTAAAAGTCCCATCCTTTTCCGCATAGCATGAAGACGGCAGCACCACATCGGCAAGTTGAGCTGTTTCCGTCATAAAGATGTCCTGAACCACGAGGAAGTCAAGATTTTGAATGCTCTTTCGCGCATGGTTCAGATCCGGATCGGAAACCAATGGGTTTTCACCGATAATATACAGGCTCTTTAGCTCTCCATCATGGGCTTTGGGAATCATCTGGGTTACCTGAAGACCGGGCTTTGTCGGAAGGTTATTCACCCCCCACGCATCTTCCATGCGCTTTACAACGGAAAGATCGGTTACCGGCTGATATCCTGTCATAACATTAGGAAGGCCGCCCATGTCACAGGCACCCTGGACATTATTCTGTCCCCTCAGCGGATTGACTCCGCCTCCGGGAATGCCCAAATTGCCGCATAACATAGCTAAGTTTGCTAAAGATTTCACGTTATCCGTTCCGGTTGTATGCTGGGTAATTCCCATGCAATAAAGGATACCGGCGTTTTTAGCCCCGGCATATAACCTTGCTGCTTCGATGAGCTTATGGGATCCAATACCGGTGATCCCTTCCACAAATTCCGGGGTGTATTTTTCAACGATCTTTTCTAACTGCTCAAATCCCTCAGTCCTTTTTTCAACAAAAGGTTTGTCTAACAGATTTTCTTTAATGATCACATGCATCATACCGTTGATCCAGGCTACATCGGTCCCCAAGTTCGGTCGTAACCAAAGATTGGCATACTCGGTAATTTTAACTTTTCTAGGATCGATGACAATCAGTTTAGCCCCTTTGAATGTCGCCGCCCGTTTTACAAATGAAGACAATACAGGGTGGTTTTCAGTTGTATTTGAGCCTGTAATAAGGATAACCTGGGCTGCTTCAATATCTGCTATGGTGTTTGTCATTGAACCACTACCAAAAGCTGCGGCCAGACCGGCCACGGTGGAGGAATGTCAGAGACGGGCACAATGATCGATGTTGTTGGTTTTTAAAACAGCACGCGTGAACTTGTTGGCTATGTAATTTTCTTCGTTGGAAACACGGGCGGATGTCAAAACACCGATGCTGTCGGATCCGTATTGATCTTTGATCTGTCCAAGCCGCTGGGCGACCAGATCGAGCGCCTCATCCCAAGAGGCTTCCCGTAGGGTCCCGTCTTCCTTAATCAGGGGAGTAGTCAGTCGCTTGGGATCGTTGATGAAATCGAATCCAAACCTGCCCTTAACGCACAAACTGCCGTAGTTGGGCGGTGACTCTTCAGCCCCGGTGATCTTGACAATTTTGTTTTCTCTGACATGCAGGTAGAGTTGGCAACCGACGCCGCAGTAAGGGCAGGTGGTCCTGACCTGGGTCGTTTCCCAGGGTCGGACCTGGTAACGAGCATCCTTTTCAACCAGTGCTCCGACCGGGCAGACCTGAACGCATTCACCGCAGAAAACACAATCGGAATCCTTGAGGGGCTTGTCACCGGGAGTCACGATTTTGGTTTCAGTGGAATGATAGCCAAAATCGATGGCATTGTTGACCTGAAGTTCACGACAGGCCTTGACACAGCGCCCACACTGGATGCAACGCGCAAAATCTCTTATGATAAAGGGGTTGACGGTTTCTATCGGATAGAGAGATTGGGTTGCCAAGGCATGGCTGCCAACCACCTGATAGCGATAGGCCAAATCCTGAAGCCGGCAGTCACCCCACACCGGGCAGAGTTCACCGGCATCGTCTTCCTTTTGGACCTTAAGTTGAAACGATTCCCAGCTTTCGCCGCTGTATCCGCTGATGGCACAATTATGATTGCCTGAGGAAAGCATGAGCTGAATGACCGAGCGCCGGGCTTCGACCACGCGTGGTGACTCAGTCTCCACGATCATATTATCGCCGGCAGGAGTTTCGCAGGCAGCCATCAGCTTGTCGGCGCCCTCGACCTCAACCACACAGATCCGGCAGGCGCCATGAGGAATTGTTCCCTTTAAATAGCAAAGGGTAGGAATATCAATATCATTTCGCCGTGCAACATCGAGAATCGTTTCATCAGCCTCAAATAACAACTCGTTTCCGTTAATAACGATGCTTTTCCCTTCTACCATGACAGAGACCTCTCCTTTATAAATGAGCAATTCCATAACTCAAGCTACTTATCAAATAAACATTATTATAACATTTTAGCGTTTTGAAAAACCGTATTCAGAAATCGAAGTTTTAAGACATGTCGAATTAACGCACTTATCTCTGGAGGATAAGTATGCGCAAAGAAAGAACCAAGTGCAATCCTTTTATTGAAAGCGAGGGTATCGGAAATAAAGCAGGGTCACCACGGGATAATTCTTTAAGCAGGAAATTAATTATTTTAAAAGCAAGTATTGATTTTATTATGCCTTTGAGTTTTTTCTGGATGAATACCCGTCTGCATACCAACCGCCACCTTTCAAATCAAAGCTGCATGCAGATATAATTTTTTTTGCTTTCTGATGGCACTTGGGACATATTATTTTCTTTGTATCCATTCTAACAAGCTTTTCTGTTATTGTACCATTTGGGCATTCAAATTCATAAACCGGCATTATGTTTTCTCCCTGGCACCCGTTAAGACGTATACTTTCAATGTACTTTTTCTTTTATTTTTACTCTGGTGAGAGTATATACTCATTGTCACACTTGTCAAGCTTAGACTTGGCTGTGTCCAAGGCAAACGCATTTTAAAAAATAAAAAAAGAATAAATCGGTTTAATAATACTTTTACCCTGTTCTCCCCTTAACTCAATATTGACTACGATGTTATGCATTTATATTGTTGCCTTGAAATATATTTGTTGCAATAGTCTGTTATATTCAATTTGAAATTAATTTATTAAGCTATAAAAGCGCACAAGTTTTTTTAATGATTTAATGAAATTAATTTCTTTTTTATTTTACTTAAGTTGAATAATGAGTTATAGACTGAGCCATTTGAAAAATGGCATATAGATTGCTTATATAAGTAAGTTTAGTCATTGTTCAGTTGCTATTTTAAAACTTAAATTTGGAAATAAGCCTATGTTTTTTACTATTTCATTGTACGTTGCCCTTGCAATTTTCGGACTTGGCCTGGTCTATAAAGCATCCACATGGTTTCGTTTTAACATCGGTGTCGAAACTGGAAAGTTTTCTGCCCAAACACGGGTTTCAAAGGCCATTTCAGGGATAGCTTCCGTCTTATTCAGCGTGAAAATATTAACGCTGATCAAGGTCTTTGTAGTTGATGTAGTTTTGCAGGTAAGAATATTACGTCAGGATTTTTTAAGATGGCTTATGCACATCTGTATATATTTAGGTTTTATGCTGCTTCTTTTAATGCATGCCCTTGAAAGCTTCATAACCGAGCCCCTGTTTACCGATTACTATTCCACTGTCAATCCTTTTATGTTCTTAAGAGACTTATTCGGTCTCATGGTAATAATCGGAATCGGTATTGCAATATTAAGGCGGTTTATTTTTAAAGTACCCCGTCTTAAAACCAACGCCATGGATCACTATGCTATCATTATTCTTGCCGTTATTATGATTTCCGGCGTTTTTTTGGAAGCAACAAAAATTACATCCCACACCGAATTTCAGGTTATGGTAGAGGATTATGCGGGTCTGAGCTTAGAAGATGACGCAGAAGAAATAAAAGCGCTGGAAAGCTATTGGGTAAAAGAGTATGGGGTTATCTCTCCCAATGTAAAAAAACCCTTTGACACCGAGATTTTAGATCAGGGTAAAGAATCCCATGAGATGAGTTGTGCCGAGTGTCATTCCAGGCCCCAGTGGGCTTTCTTAGGTTATAGTACAGCCAAAATTATATCGGCTGTAGCACTGGGATTGGATAAGGCTAATATGCCTACGATTCTGTGGTATCTTCATTTTTTCGCCTGCTTTATCGGTCTTGCCTACCTTCCCTTCAGCAAAATGTTTCACATCTTTGCCAGCCCGCTTAGCCTGCTTGCCAACGCCGTCATGGAAAAGGAAAAATCAGACCCTGCCAACATAGCCACCAGACAGGTTATGGAACTGGATGCATGCACCCATTGTTGCACGTGCACCTTAAACTGTTCTGCTGCGGTATTTTTTGAGACTTTCCCCAATACCAACATCCTTCCTTCTGAAAAAATTATATCAATAAAAGCCCTTGCCGCAGGCAAAGAACTAAGCGAACAAGAACTCAGGCACATCCAGGAAGGAATCTACCTTTGTACTAACTGTAATCGTTGCACTGTTGTCTGTCCGGTTGGTATCAACCTGCAGGATTTGTGGTTTAATGTGAGGGAATCGCTTCTTAAAAAAGGGTATCCTGAGTTCTTTGCTCTTTCGCCTCTGTCCTTTTATAGAGGCCTTATGAAAGAAGATGGAGATAATTACCAAAAGCCATTGGATAAAACCCGGGAAGCTATTGCAGACAGGTGTGAGTTGATGAAGATGCCTGATAAGGTTTTGCCCTTGTCAAATATTGATTCGGCATTTAAAGGCATACTTAACCAATCAGACCAGGCTAACACCTTTTCAGGCTGCTTTGGCTGTGAAACCTGTTCCACCGTGTGTCCGGTGGTTGCAAACTACGACAACCCAAAGGAAGTTCTGGGGCTTTTACCCCACCAGATAATGAATGCCTGCGGATTAGGTTTAAAGGATCTGGCACTGGGCTCAAATATGCTGTGGGACTGCCTGACCTGTTATCAGTGCCAGGAGCAGTGCCCCCAGGGAGTATGTGTCACTGATATTCTTTATGAACTCAAAAATGAAGCGGTTGAACAGGTAAAAGAAAAACCGCTTATGGAAAGAAAATTATGAGATTTGCACTATTTCTCGGCTGTAATATTCCGGCCCGTCTAAACCAGTACGAATCATCAGCAAGAGCAGTGTTAAAAAAAGTCGATGTTGATCTGGTGGATATAAAGGAATTTAACTGTTGCGGGTACCCTGTTAGAAATCTTGACCACCAGGCATTTGTTCTTGCTTCGGCCAGAAATCTGGCACTGGCTGCCAAAGAAAATCTGAACGTGATCAGCCTTTGTAAATGCTGTTACGGCAGTCTAAAAAAGGCAGACCATCTTATGAAAGAGGACGCTTCTTTGCGCGTGGAAATTAATAAAATTCTAAGTAAAGAAGGCCTGCAATATGATGGAGATATTCAGGTAAAACACTTTCTTTCTGTTCTTTTCCATGAAGTTGGCATTGAAACCATAAAAGAGAAGATAGACAAAACTTTTACAGACCTTAACATTGCTACCCACTATGGCTGTCACGTACTGAGACCAAGCAAGATAGTTCAATTCGATGATCCTGTGGCGCCATCCATATTTGATAAACTTGTGGAAGTTACAGGTGCAAAAAGCATTGACTGGTCAATGAAGCTTGACTGTTGCGGTGCTCCCTTATGGGGAGTAAATGATGATCTATCCATGAATTTGACAGAAAAAAAACTGGAAAACGGAAAGAAATCCGGTGCTGACTTTCTTTGCACCGCCTGTCCATACTGTCAGATGCAGTTCGATACTGTACAAAATACGATTCTTTCTATCCGGGGTACAAATCATCAGCTTCCTTCTCTCCTCTATCCCCAGCTTCTTGGATTGAGCATGGGCATTGAAAAAGACTTACTCGGACTTAAAATGAATGATTTGCCTATTGAAGGCATAGAGGATTTTTTTACCAATCTTGAACAGAAAGAAATGGAAGCATAAGGAAAAAGAAATAATGGCTCAAAATAAAAAAGGTTCAGCAATGGTGGTCGGTGGTGGAATAGCCGGAATGCAGGCTGCTTTAGACCTTGCCGACTCCGGTTTTTACGTCTATCTTGTGGAAAGGTCATCCTCCATAGGGGGCATGATGTCCCAACTGGACAAGACCTTTCCAACCAATGACTGTGCCATGTGAATTATCTCACCCAAACTGGTCGAGGTCGGCCGGCATCTAAACATAGAATTACTAACCCTGTCAGAGGTGAAAAGCATATCCGGTGAAGAGGGAAATTTCGAGATTAAGCTCACACAGCACCCCCGGTATGTTGACGTAGATAAATGTATCGCCTGCGGCATTTGTGCTGAAAAATGCCCCAAAAAGGTTTTAAATGAATATGACGCAGGTCTGGCTAAACGCAAGTCGATCTATGTAAAATACGCCCAGGCGGTTCCATTAAAGTACGCTATTGATGAAAATTGTATCTATTTAAAAAAAGGAAAATGCAGGGCCTGTGAGAAATTCTGCCCTTCCGATGCCATTAATTTTGATGACAAGGAAAAAGAGTTAACTATAAACGCAGGTGCGATACTAATAGCTCCCGGCACTGCGGTGTATGATCCAGCCGTACATGATACCTATGGCTACAAACAATCCCCAAATATAGTCACCAGCCTGGAATTTGAGCGAATACTTGCTGCAACCGGACCTTTCGATGGTCACTTGGTCCGGCCTTCAGATCATAAAGAACCTGAAAAAATTGCCTGGATTCAGTGCGTGGGTTCAAGGGATGTGCACCCGGGATCCCAGCCGTATTGTTCAGGGGTCTGCTGTACATATGCCATAAAAGAGGCAATTATAGCCAAAGAGCACCAGAAGGGAGCACTGGATGCCGCCATTTTTTATATTGATATAAGAACTCACGGAAAAGATTTTGAGCGATATTACAACCGAGCCCAGGAAGCAGACGTACGTTTTCTTAAATCAAAAATCAGCACAATCCGCTCTGTAGATGATACGGGCAATCTTATCATCGGTTATACAGACGAAACAGGTAAAAGAATTGACGAAGAATTTGATATGGTGGTCTTATCCGTAGGCTTTGCAAAGTCAGCAGAAGCTTTGGATCTGGCCAAAAAACTGGACGTTGAGCTCGATGAATATCAGCTTGCCCTTACAAGCAGCTTTGAACCTGTTCGGACCTCAAAACCAGGCATTTTTGTGTGTGGAACCTTTGAAAGTCCCAAGGACATTCCCCAGTCGGTCATCGAAGCCAGCGCCTCTGCAGCCATGGTGGAAAGTTCCCTGTCCGAGTCCCGCTGGACCCTGACACAAACAAAAGAAAAGGTTGAAGAGATCGATGTGGTAGGAGATTCTCCACGGATAGGAGTATTTGTTTGTCGTTGCGGGACCAATATTGCCGGTTTCTTAGAAGTTCCGGAAGTTGTCGAATACGCCAAAACCTTGCCGGATGTGGTTTTTGTAGAGGATAATCTTTTTAGCTGCAGCCAGGATACCCAGGAAAAAATAACCCAGATCATTAAAGAGCAAAATTTAAACAGGGTTGTTGTGGCTGCCTGCACACCCCGCACACATGAGCCGCTTTTTCAGGAAACAGTACTAAATGCAGGCATAAATAAATATCTCTTTGAAATGGCCAACATCCGTAATCAATGTTCCTGGGTACACAGCAATGATAATGAGGCAGCCACCCAAAAGGCCAAAGACCTTGTACGCATGGCTGTTTCTAAAGTGGGCCTTTTGTCTCCACTTCACGACCCTGAAATAGCAATGACCCAGTCAGCTTTAGTCGTAGGTGGCGGCCTTTCCGGAATTACCGCGGCAAAGAATCTGGCACAGCAGGGATATCTCACCTATCTTATCGAAAAGAGCAATGAACTGGGCGGGCAGGCCTTAAGCCTCCATGAAACCTGGCAGGGCGAAGATGTTCAAAAAAACCTGGCGGCCCTTATAAATGATATAGAAACTGACAAAAACATCAATATCCTAAAAAACACAGAAATAAAACAAGTAACCGGCTTTGTGGGTAACTTTCAAACCACCATTGAAACATCAGGAAAAGAGCA
>Ga0255437_1027_pt1 | contig 11460 bp, 7 predicted proteins | sample ANMaggSeSYBR02I4_FD_182644 | JGI IMG/M metagenome (GOLD analysis project Ga0255437, IMG submission 182644) | Sediment cell enrichment communities from methane seep in Santa Monica Basin, California, United Staets - ANME aggregate JGI... | ecosystem: Environmental > Aquatic > Marine > Cold seeps >... | reverse complement strand
TTTTCAAATACCATTATTACGAAAATAAATACCGTTAAGAAGCGAATTCAACGCTGATCTTAATACAACCGGAATATCATCTATTCCAACAAGATCCTTTAATTCTTTAATATTTTTTCCGGCTATCTTTTCGGCAACTCTTTTGCACTGGAGATTGTAAGCGTAAAGGTTATCTAAAAGTCCTTTTTCACAGTCATCACTCAATGCAAGAGCCGATTCGATGAAGCCGGAATAAAAAGGCTCAAGAAGAAGTTCTTCCAGGGCGCCGACAGTTTTGTTTTTTTCCGGCATGCAGTCACACTTTGCTGAAGATACAAGGCCGTACATACTTATCCTTCTTTCCCTGAGACGCTGGAAGATATTCCGCCCTGCATAAAGACAATTTTGTTTAAAAATAGCCTCCTGAACCCCTTCATAGACCGCCTTTGAGATGAGTTCTCCCATCTTTGTATGCCCGCCTGAGCTATCAATCCTTATTCCTTCACCTTTTACAACGATTATATTATCTGTTCCGGTTCCTGTGGCGCGATGCAGTTTTGATGAATAGCTGCTTCTGATATCCAAATCCATTAAGGCTGCGGTTTTAGCCTCTGTGGCGCTGATAATCGCCCTTGTCATGGCCCTTGAAGTGAGTTTCATGTTAGGCAAAAGGATGATATTGATGGTCCCCGGCTCATAATATCTGCCCGCATCCTTTGACATCCTGACTGCATTTGATTTTACACCTGCTGTTACCATGGCCAGGATTTCCATTTCCCTGAATCTTTGCTTTTTGATGGACAGGTTATCCATATCTGCACCTGTAAAAAGGAAGCTGGAATTTTTATCTGATTTGCCTATTACCTGATATACTCTTTCTCTTACACCCTTTAGACCGGATTTATGTCCGATTCCCCAGCATGGTGGAGGTGAGTAATGGTTGCCTACCAAGTCTATACCATTGCGCTGTCCTTCAAGGGTTGAAACGACAGATAGCGGTTTCTTAAAATTTATAACCAGGGTTTTATTTTGAAAATCATGGATATGACTGTATAAAATTCGGGCGTCTTTAATATAATCAAGGTTTAAATCGAGTCTGCTTGATTTAAATACCTTTTCTTCAAGAACCTGGTTTTCTTTCTTTGAAAACTCGTTTGTATAAATTACTGATGAGAGCCAGGAGACAAAATAGCCGGTATTGGTAGATGCCCTGCATGTCAGGTCACAGGGGAAAAAGAATATTTTTCCATTTTTTACCGCATCCACATCCTTCCAGCCTGGTCGATTGAAAAACTTTTTAGCTGTTTCCCTGTCACCACCGCAGCCGTAAATAACCTGCGGGTTGAACTTCATCCACTCTTCTTTTGTAATAACAGTATTACCCTTTTTATCAAGCACAGGCGAAATACCGCCTGCGGCCCTAATCATTTCATTTTGAAAAGAATCATCTCCGGGCGTCATGATCGGGTCACGACCCATCAGGCGCAAAACCCTTTTTCTTTTTGATTTATGTATCTTGGTTATTTTTTTCTTAATAACCTTAAGCCTGTTTTTTATTTCGTCAACTATGTCGGCGGCATTTTTCTCTTTATTAAATATCTTCCCCAACAAATTGATATTTTTAAAACTGTCGGCTATGGAATCTGTTTCAAGGTTGATTAGCTTACATTTTCCATATTCAAATTTATTCTTTAGCGGTTGTTGGATGCGGGAACAAAAGATAATATCGGGTTGCATCTCCTCAATTTTATTAAGCGAAGGTGAAAAAAACCCGCCGACTATCTCTTTAGAGCTCGCTTCACCAGGATAAGTGTCATGATAAGTAACAGCCTTGACCGAATCACCGGCGCCGATTTTGAATATTATTTCGGTTATGGAGGGTACAAGTGATATAATCCTTTCCGGCTTTTTGTCGATTGTAATAATATTTCCACCGGAATCGGTAAATTCCAGAGGATAGGATAGGGCAGGGCAGGTAGAAAAAAGAGAAAAAACTAAGACTATAAAAAGTAATAAAAGTGTTTTATTGAGACAAATTTTATTAATATTCATTTTCATACCTTCAAATCAGTAATCATACCTCAAACCTAAGAAAAAACTTCTTCCTGGCATGGGATAGTCATTTACGTATTCATAATCTTTATCAAAGAGATTCTCAATTTCAGCTTTAAGGGTAATGTCTCCGAAATTTTCAGTATCAACAATTTTTTTAGCGATGGTCAGGTTGGCAACACTAAAAGACCCTTTTTCGATCACAGGAGCAGGATAACCTGCTCGCCAATCGTCAATATTCTGCTTGCCGATATAGGCAATGTTCAGGTTTGCATAAAGTCCGTTATAATCGGATAAAGTAATACCATAGGATACGTTCCAATCAGATGTGTATTTAAGGTTTTCATCCGTTTCTTTATCTTTGTACTCGTTAAGATGAACAAAACCGGCATAAGGTTTTAACTGAAAATCCCAGTCAAAAAGAAAACCAATATCATATGACAGCTCTCCTTCGAAACCGGACATTTCAGCTTTGCCGACATTCTCCCATGTGATGTCGCCGGACGGTAGAGATTTAGTCTCGATCTTATCTTCGAAATCAGTAGTAAAATAAGTTAGGGAAAGGTTAAGGCTGGCAAGAGAGAAATCAAAACCACCTTCATAGGTCTTACTTTGTTCAGGGTCAAGATTTGGGTTGCCAATGTAATTTCCAAACCATCCGGGATAATTCGCAGCGAGTTCGTCAGCAGACGGCATCCTAAACGCCTCTCCATAGTTGGCCCTGATTTTTAAATAGTCTGTGAGGAGGTAGGCAGCGCCGAACCTGGGAGAAAGGTTGTTGTCGTCTTCTTTTCCACCTTCACCTTTTTTAACTTCGACTTCATATTTGTCGTATCTCAGGCCGCCGGAAAAAATAAGCCTTTTGTCAAGAAGCCTGGTTTTAGCCAGGAGAAAATATGCCGGATTGTCATATTCAGTACTCTTCGGAGTGTATGTGTCGTCTTCTGTTTTGTAGTTCATCCAGTCGAAACCGGTTGTAACAAGCAGATATTCCTGATTTAAAGATACCTGTGCTTGTGCTCCTTTATAATCTGTTGTTACTTTACGTGGAAGACCATCGTCCCAGCCGTCCGGGTTGCTCGTTATGGGATCAAACCATTTGTCTTTGTTTTTCCCTTCGTAATATTTGGCTTTCCAGGAAAAAAGGCCTTCTGAAGTTCTGCCATCATAAGTAAGGTCTAATGATCGATTGCTTGAATCATTATAATCATCAAGGTCATTTTGGTAGAGAGCGTCCGGATTGCCGATTCGATCACCCTCGTAATTTGTATAAATTAAGCCTACACGATTTCCGGGTAAAAATTCAGTGCCAATATTTAAACTGTAGTTGTCTTTCCGGTGATAACCTGTGTTATAGTATATATCGCCATCAATGTTACCGGCAGTATTATAATCATCCATGCCTGACCTGGTAAAACTACCGGAAAAGTCAAACATATTAATCTTTCCGGAAAAACCAGCACTTTTTTCCGTATAATCGAAACTACCTAACATCCCCTCAGCAAAAACAGTTGGTTTACCTTTTCCCTGCTTAGTAATTACATTTACGATACCGCCCATAGCTGCGGAACCGTATTGAACAGAGGCGGGTCCCCTTATTATTTCCACCCTCTCTATGTTTTTAGTCATGATTTTAGATGCATTACCGGTTGCAATACGATGGCCGTCTAGCAAAATTATAACATACCCTTCAAGATCAATACCGTGGGTTTCCGATCTAAATCCCCTGATTCCTATTGGAGTCAGTCCGCCAGGGTATTTATGCGAATGCCCGATTCCTTTTTTGATGAGCAGATCTCCAAGGTCAGTAGCAGAAGACATCTTTATCTCTTCTTCGTCGATAACGGTTACATTGGCTGTGATCTCCTTTTTCTTTTCTTCAACTCTCCCGGCAGTTACTACTGTCTCTTCCAGCATTGAAATTGAACCTTCATTTTTTGAATCTTCTTGGGCCTGAACAACGCCGGGCACTATCAGAGCTGTAACAACAATAACACAACAAATAAACTTTTTCATTTAAATCTCCTTTCCCCTCGGGATCTAAAATTATTAATTCGCCCGCCAAAAGACCAAAAAAAATCCCCGAATCGAAATAAATCGATCCGGGGATATCCCTTTTTTATCCTTTAGATCTTATAGGCTTATCTTCCGTCCACGAAAATTAAGCCCTCAATTCAGGCAGGTCTTCTGACTTCCTTGCCTTTTTAGCGGCCTTCCCATTCCGGCTTGTCGGAACAGTGGCGAATAATGCTAAAAAGGTTCCCCTTTCAAAGATTTCCTAATGAGAAAAGGGCTGGGTTACAGCGGCGGGCCCGTCCCCGATTTTAACGGGGTTCCCTATTAAGCTATACGAGCACCTGAACTGTGAAAAGCCTTTAATAGAAGCCAGGATGAAAGTCAACATAAAAAGAGGTTTGTGTTTATACTTTCAAACCCGCAATGCCTTCCTGGATAAGAAATTCAATAACCTCACAAACAGGAAGCCCTACAACATTTGTGTAAGAACCTTTGATGCTTTTAACAATAAAGGTGCCAAGACCCTGAATAGCATAGGCGCCGGCTTTGTCAAAAGGTTCTGAAGTATTAATGTACCATTCGATCTCATTATCTGCCAGGTTTTTAAAGAGAACATCTGTTTTAACAGTATCTGAAAAATTTCTTTCTTTAGCACGGCAGCAGATGCAATAGCCTGTATATACCTGGTGTGTCTTGTCGCTAAGACTTTTTAACATGGCGCGAGCCTGCTCCTTTGAATCTGGTTTGCCGAGAATTGAGCCGTCTATAACAACAATGGTGTCGGCTCCAATAACCCAGCTTTCAGGATATGCTTTAGATACATCTGCCGCTTTTGCTTCAGCAAGAGCTTTTACATAGGTCTCAGGTGTTGACAAAGATACGGAATTTTCATCAAAACTGCTAGGAATAACATTAAATGTAAGACCCGCCTGGTCTAAAAGATAACTGCGTCGAGGGGAGCTTGAAGCAAGTATTAAACGAGGCATATCCTGTGAATTATTCATGATGATATAATAACAAATGAAATAGGGTTTGACAAGAATCATGGGATATAAATAGTATAAAGGCAAAAAGGATAGGAGGCTGGAAAGCTGGGAGGTTGGGAGACAAAAAAGCCAGGATGCTGGAAAGCTGGGAGGCTATACAACTGGTGGAGCGAAATGAAAAAAACGATTTGTCGGAAGAAACTATGAAAAGTACATGGATACTGGGGGCGGGCAGATTCGGGTTAAAAGCTGCAAAAGTTTTATCCCGAAAAAATAAAAAGGCCGAAATTACTGTTATTGAAAAAAATAGTGAACTTTGCCGACAGCTAGAAACGTCTGATTTCAAAATCGTATGCACGGATGGAATAGAGTATCTGGGTCAAAACCTTAAAAGCATAGATTATCCTGACTGGATAATTCCAGCAATCCCTGTCCATGTGGCATATGAATGGGTTAGATTAAAAATGAAGGATAGCTATATTCTAAAGACAACACCTGTTCCTGAGGGACTGATAATGAGCCTTCCAAACGTATTCAAAGGAAAGAGTTGTGAAACATATATGAGTATCGCTGATTTTATCTGTCCTGATAATTGTCCTGAGCCCGAAGATCTTTGCACCCATACAGGAAAACCAAGGCCGTTTACTCTTTATAAAAAACTTGAGTCAATCAAATATGATCATTTTCGCTCAGTTGTTGTTCGAAGTCGGCAATTGTCTCCCGGGGTAGGAGGTTATTCGCCTGGAGACTTATTTAATGCTTTAGATGTAATCAAGGCTTCAACTATTCCGGTATTATTAAGCACAGCCTGCCGCTGCCATGGGGTAATGCATGCATTTAGAATAGAAAAAAGGTAAGCGTTCAAAGGCACCGCATCTGCGCGTGATCAGGGCAACCAGCATAGCAGGCTATAACTGATCACCCTGATCACGCACATCTGCAGCACCTGTGAATGCTTACAGGACGGAGACTGTGCAACCTTTTTGGTTCGAATAGACGTTAACGAGTACGAAATTGTAAAAAGTATCACCAATACTCGAGGGGAGCAAAATGACAATTAAAGAACATGAATACATAAGACAAACACTGGAGCGATATACGAACTGCAGGCTCGAAGATTTCTGCGACCATGTGCTCATTACTAATTTTAAACAGTATATCAATCATTTTCATGATAGGACAAAGGGTGAATACTTTGAAGGGAACTTTGGAATTGTAAATGTTAAAGAAATAAATTGTACTATGATTGACTTCAGCATTGGCTCACCTCAGGCGGCACTTGTTATTAACTGCCTTGCATATCTTGATAATCTGAAGTCAGTCGTTATGGTGGGAATGTGCGGTGGTATAGATGATATCCTTGAAATTGGTGATTTCCTCATCCCTTCTGCAGCTATTCGTGGCGAGGGCACAAGCAGACATTACCTGCCACCGGAGTTTCCTGCAATTCCGGCTTCTTCAGTCAATCTCTTTTGTATTGGCGCGGTAAAAAAAGCGGGTTTTGCTCCCAGGTGTGGTATAGTATATACAACCGATAGAAGGCTATGGGAGTTTGATGATAAGTTTGTGAGCTATTTGAGGCAGCAAAGGATTCTTGCCATAGAAATGGAACTGGCAACTCTATTTTCTGTTGCCTACAAATACGAAGTTCCCATAGGTTCCATAATGCTCGTTTCGGATATGCCTCTGCAAACACGAGGCATAAAAGATAAAAAGCTGCAAGACGAGATATTTTCCAAATATATGGATATTCACTTAAATATCGCATTAGATGCAGTGTATCAATTGAACACAAAGTGGGGCGAAGTGGAAAGAAAGCTTAAAAGTGAGTGGTAAAAAGAACAGGTTTCAAATATTATCAAAAATTGCCTCATTCTAAAAAATATGAAATAACGTTTTTCCTTGAAATCCTGATTAATTTAAAGTATTCAATTATCGCTTCTTTTATTTAGATCAAACACATCGAGATCTTTGAAAAATGGTAATTTTTGTTCGAGTTCAAGGAAGGCGAAAATTTTAACCGCAGGAATATATTGAATATTTTGAGGATAGCGCTAAAGCTTCACTAAAGTGCCGAAATTTGAGCCTGACGCAGTAATCGGACAAAAAGTGCTGTTTTGCAAAGGTCTCGCATCTTGCCTGGGTGGCGGAACTGGTAGACGCAAGGGACTTAAAATCCCTCGGGGCTAGTCCCTGTACGAGTTCAATTCTCGTCCCGGGCACCAATAAAATAAAGGGTTTAGGGTAATTACCTTAAACCCTTTTTTATTTTGTGTTTTCAAAAAGTCGATTCTACCCCTCACGTACCCCTCGCTTAAAAGTATTAAAAGGGAATAATTCAGGGGAAATTAATTGTTCGATTTGCAAGCGCTTTTAGATTTAAAGTGGTGGGAAAAATAAGAAAAGGCAGAACCATTTGCTGACCCTGCCTTCTAATGTTTGAATATTCTCAGTAGTATATAAACATTTTAAGGTATATTAAAAGCTGACATATATAGCAGATACATGAAATCAGGGTTAAGTGCATAGACGTTGGAGATACCACAGGTTTTAGAGCTGTAAAGAAAGCTGTATTATATAGCAGCAAAACGTGTCTTTAAAGTGCCTGGTATTTAAATGGAATAAGCGTCACTTTTTGTTTTCTTTCTTTATTTCAGCCCCGCCTTGCGCAAGGCGGCAATAAATTTTTCTTTATCCGGGCCTGTGGCTGCCTTTCCAAATTTCTCGACTGAAAATTTGGGATTTATCCTAAGCACTTCAGCAGCTTCGGCCCGGGCATCCTCGTCCCGTCCCGACCTGCTATAAACCACAGCTATCATCAAACGGGTTAAGAAGGAGTCAGGGTCTTTACGAACTGCTTTTTCACACCATTTTATTGCCTCCTCGTATTGCTCCGTCCAGACGTAGGCAAGTCCTAAACCAAATAAATAATTAGTCGGCGGAATAGGATTAAGACGTATCGCTATTTTGTATTCCGGAATGGCTTCCTCCCATCTGCCAGCAAACCTAAGTGTATGACCCAGTATCATATGGGTATAGGCTGAATTGGGATTAAGGGCGACAGCCCGCTCTGCTGTCGCCACGGCCTTATCGTGCTTCCCTATCATTGAAAATGTGAAGCCCAAACTGCCATAGGCTTCAGCGTAAGTTGCATCCAATTCAATAGCCTTTTGTAACAACTCTATGTTCTTGGCTATAGACTGTTTTGGGGATTTACTCGTGCCAAGCCACACATCCATCACGTGGGTACTAGATAGAGCTCTGTATGCACAGGCATAATTTGGGTCTAAGGCAATGGCTTCTTGTGCTAATTGCTTTCCCAAAGCATTACTTTCTCTATTAAAATGGAGAATTTTTTCTATCGCCTGCAAGTACTTTAGGTAGGCCTCAAGGTTATTTGTGCCTTTAGCAACCGCTCGGACTTGCTCCCCCTCGGTCAACTTTACCTGCAGAGCCGTGATGATATTTTTTGTGATCTCGTCTTGAACAGCAAATATCTCACTCAGATTTCGGTCATAGCGTTCTGCCCATAAATGATGCCCAGAAAAAGCATCAATCAACTGGGCTGTTATTCGTATCTCATCTCCGGCCTTTCTAATGCTGCCCTCAAGTACATAACGTACACCCAATTCTTCTGCGACTTGGTTAACCTTTACTGGTTTGCCTTTGTAGGTGAACACAGAGTTACGTGCAATTACAAAGAGTTTCGGCACCTTGGAAAGGGCCGTAATAATTTCCTCGGTTAATCCATCGCTGAAATACTCCTGCCTTGGATCATCGCTCATGTTATCAAAAGGTAGAACTGCAATAGAAGGCTTGTCAGGCAGTGGATAGGCCATTTTCTCCACAGTGGCAGGCGCTATTGAGGAACGATGCAAGTAAAATTGCCATATTCCCAAAGCAGCAGCTAACACAAGTATCGCAACTGCCCCAATAAGAATTGGCATTCGCCGGGCTGGAGCTTGCTTTTCTTCTTTAGTCTCTCCTGTAACCGTCACCCTCGGCTCCATCGAGACACGGTAGGCACCCACCGGTTTAGCGATATTTTTAACCTCTTGATTGCCAATAAAATCATAGCCATAAGGCAGCTTACTTTCGATATGGTCAAAGGCAGTCTTTGAAATGCAGATACCTCCAGGCTCAGCCAATCCTTCCAGTCTGGCAGCGATGTTAACGCCATCACCATATATCCGGTCGCCTTCCTCGATTACATCTCCAAGGTTGATACCGATGCGAAACTCCATTTTACGATCTTGAGGAAGCTCGGTGTTTCGGGCTTGCAGTTCCTTTTGCACAGCAACAGCACATTGAACGGCATCGACCACACTGCCGAACTCAGCAAGAAGGTTATCCCCGGGAGAATCTATCACCCGACCCCGGTGCTGCGTTATGAGTTCACTCATAACTTTCCGATAGACCTCTATGGTTCTGACTGTTGCAGCTTCATCATTACCCATAAGTCTGCTATATCCTGCTACATCGGCACTGAAGATAGTGGTGAGTTTACGCTTGAAACTACCCTGAGACATGAGCACCCCCTTTTTGATTTTAAAAAATCAAGAATTTGCTTAATAGAATATCAGAGCAAGTTTAGAATTAGGTAAGAGAATAGTGTGTTCGTGGTCGAGATGTGGCGTCAGGTCAATAGAACTGGTTTTTTTAATAGTCAAAAAACTCATCCAAGTCAAGGAAATCCAGATACGTTATTCGATAATGTCAATTACAGATATTTGAGAGTACCCTACAAAAATCTGGTTTTTAAATTCCTGAGTTATCTTGCCATTATCTCAGTTTTAAATCAAGCTGTGGTACATAGCAGATATGCAATTCAGCATAGGAAGCTGGAATTGATGATATCACGGGTTTTTGCCCCCCATTTTCTCCGATTCCTTGGAGCTATCTACACTCCTTATAGGGCAGAGCCAGCAATGTTTCTGCCCTATAATTCATTTCTTTGGATCATGGTACAGTCATTCTTATAAGCTCATGCCTATCAATGCCAGGGCTTCTTCCACCTTATAATGAATCTCCGTTGTATATTCAAAGTCTTCTACGCTTTGGAACATTACCATCATATTTACAGTACGATTTAAAGCTTCTTCAAGTTTTCCTTCCTTTACCTCTATAATTCCTGTGACTTTTAATCCCTCATGAACTGCCTTTACTGCAGCAGGAACAACCTCAGTGGCTATATTCGCATCGAGCGGATATTTTGCTATCGCTTCAAGATATCTTTCCGCAACTTCAGGTCCTTTATGACTTGGATATAAAGAAGTTGTTATAATATATGGCATTTTTAACCCCCTTTCGTATTTTGATACTAACGAGCAGAACCATGGACTGGCCTTACCACTATGTTTAAATCCTTTTTGATGTTCCGGACAAGTTCGGTGTAAAGACAGAATTGCTTAGACTCCCAACAGGTAAACAACCCAGTCAGGAGCGAGATAGGCACAATTTGAGGGGTTTCTCCATTTTAATCTTTACCTATATTGATAGATTAAATTTGAGAAAAACCAGTATCTTTCAGAGGGAAGAGCATTTAGAAGTTTAGCATCGATTCAATGATAGGTAGAAATAGCCAAAAATAGTTAAAGAAAAGTAGTTGTGGAAGTGAGATTGAGCTTCATTTGAGCACAATATTAAAGTTTAAATATATAAGATATCATGTAATGTCAAGAAAATTCAGACTGGTGATTTCTTGCTAAAACTAAATATCAGCCATTGCTAATTATTAAGACTATTTGATAAAAACCATGCTTGTCAAAACCTGATGTATCTTGCCACTGTACGACATAAAATGGTGATTGACTAACTGTCTTTATTAAGTTCATCATCTACCTGATTTTTCTTTAAAAAGCAAGGAAGGAGGTAGAGATGGACTTTTCACAAACATCTATTGGACATAGCAAGTATTCGAATCTAATTAGAATATCCACAAAACCTGCTCTAATATCTGCTAAAGAACAGGTTGCTCAAACCCCAAAGCCAAAAAACTCTCAAATTAAAAAATGCATCAAAAGGCTTTCTGCTAAAAAACTCTTTGGTCATCCCCATATAAAACGTTATTTATATGATCTGTATCGCCGCGGATGTCGGCCCAACACTATTCGCACCAATTTTGAATCTATTATCCTTTTTATTTCCTACCTTAAAAATAATGGCAGGAGCTATCTTGAAGCCGTCACCAGAGATGATTTGAGCAGTTTTATCGAGCATGAACAGAACCGAAGCTTAAAGCCGAATACAGTATCCACAAGATTAAGGGCCTTGTATGCTTTTTTGGGCTATCTGGTCGAAAGAGAAATTGTTCATCCTGATGTCACAAGAAAAAAAATGTATATCAAGGTTCCGGATGCACTGCCTCGTGCGATCGATCCGGAAGACGTTAGGCATCTTTTATCCGTTATCAAAAAAACTCGGGACT
>Ga0255437_1026_pt1 | contig 11542 bp, 9 predicted proteins | sample ANMaggSeSYBR02I4_FD_182644 | JGI IMG/M metagenome (GOLD analysis project Ga0255437, IMG submission 182644) | Sediment cell enrichment communities from methane seep in Santa Monica Basin, California, United Staets - ANME aggregate JGI... | ecosystem: Environmental > Aquatic > Marine > Cold seeps >... | reverse complement strand
AGTACTTCATGAAGTCTCTTCGCGAAACTCCTTTTTTTTCCAACCTCTCGTAAAATTGTTTTTCTTTTTCCATTGGCACCTCCATGATGCTGTTAAGGGTTTATAAACCGCCGACAAACACAATAAGGCTGGGACTTTACAATTAGCTATTTTCCAGCCCTAATAGCTCTATAGCTTCCCTGCCTTGCAAAATCGAGTTTAAATATCAGGTTTTTTATTCTTTTATGGAACCGTTTTAGCTAATTGGAACAAATCGTTTCTATTGTGAAATGATTAAAAAGTCAAGCTATAAAACGGTTATGAATCGTCTTTAATAACACCACTATCTTCATCCCCTGCAATTTTAACAGAAGCTTTTATCTTTTCTACTGCATTTTTATCCCCAAGTTTTTCCTCAAGATCATCACCAATCAATTCATCAATATCATCGGCACTACTCTCTATTTCATCGATGTCTTCTGAAGGCGCCTGCTCTTTGATCAACAAATCGACGTCATTAAAGGAAAGCTCAACGGATTGACTTTCTTTTGAAGCAAATATATCGATAACCGCCTGTGCTATTTTCTCGGCATAAACGCCAGGAGGGTACATATTATTTGTCCTTAATTCAGAAATAAGCGTTTCCTTTCCTTTTGAAATCGCAGATTTAATAATGTTATTATCATATTCTTCTTCACAAAGAAGGGATAACCTTTCTTTATCCAGTTCTGCAAACTCCTTGATTATGAGTTTTTTTTGATCATTTTCTTTTGAAATCAGATATTTTTGTTTCATCCTTTTCATCCTTTTTTATTAATAGTTTGAGCCGATGTCAGCTTTGACGGTCTCGTAAAAAGTCTTTGAATAAACGCCGGATGGCTAAGTAGAAAGTTTCATATACAAGGCGCAGTGATTTTTCAGGGACGAGGCAATACATGTAGTATGCCGAGTGTCTGAAAAATCGCTGCAACGCAGTAGATGGGACTTTTTACGACGCCATCAGCTTTGTTTTCCTGCTGTTTGAAATCATATAAAGATGTTAATGTCAACAGACAAAAGGTTTTGATTAAATTTTTAGCGCTGTAAAGTTGTTATTATGAGTTACCGGAAAAACAGAAAAATCCCGGCAAGAAAGATATTGACCTGTTGTTTGTGAAATGTTAAAAATATTAGTTCAGACTAAGGAGGGATGGCTGAGTGGTCGAAAGCGGCGGTCTTGAAAACCGTTGAGTGTAACAGCTCCGTGGGTTCGAATCCTACTCCCTCCGCCAAGAAAATCAATGAAATTGATTTTCACCTGTAGCTAATAGCTTGTGGAATACTTAACATAAACAGTGTCTATGAATGAAGTTCCGGTTCAAAGAATTCAGGGGTTACTGTAAATTTTCCCGAGATATTACCAAAAGACACATAGAAAAATTTGACATAGGTCTGGCTAACCAAATACAAAGAGCATTGAACTCGATCGTGCTAAACATTGCCGAATGATCAGCCGACTTATCTGATGTAGAATTCGCACGATTTTTAAGTATCTCAATAAGATCGGTTTATGAAACGATAGCAGGGTTTGACCTTGCAACCCTTTATGGTTTTATCGGTGAGGATTTAAACATAAATATTGAAAACAGCTTACTCATTGGTAAAGCAATTAGCATCATTCCGTAACAAACTAAAATCATAATGCTATCGGCTAAAAGCCAATAGCCAATAGTATTCTGATTCATAAGAATCACGGAGAGATGGCCGAGCTGGCTGAAGGCGCTCGCCTGCTAAGCGAGTGTGGGGGGAAACTTCCACCGAGGGTTCGAATCCCTCTCTCTCCGCCATTAAAAATTGAAGCCGTTTACGGCTTGAAATTTGAAATTGGAAAGTAGAAATTCGGAAGACCTAATTTCCAATTTCTATTTTCTAATTTCAACGTTCCGTGAACGGCTGCCAAAATCTTTTACTTTGCCGGGGCCACCATCTCAATCGCATCCACAGGACATTCAACTGCACAAAAACAACAGGCAATACATGCCCTTTCATTTTCAAGAAAGGGATAACCCCTGATATCTTTATTATCTTTTGTATAAGAAAGTTTAAGGCAATCTACAGGACATGCTTCAATGCAAATATTGCATGACATGCATTTTTCCCTGTTGATTACCGGCTTTTCCCAGCGCGATCTGAATCTAATCCTTATGCAGGTGTTATGAAAAGAATCTTTCACGGATTCCTGGGGACAAATCTTACCGCAGGCCCCGCAATCTATGCATAATTTTGGCTCTATAGTATGAATTTTGTCATTTTTTCCCTCAATCGCATCTGTCGGACAAACCTTTTTACAAATACTGCAACCAATGCACTTATCTGTAATCGAATAAGACATTAACCATTCTCCGGATTTAAATACCAAGCCTTTTTAAACATGCATCTGTGGGCTTTCCTGTCTTTGTATCCCAGCCGAACTGCTCCCAGTAATCTCCAATCATCTTCTCAATATCTATGCTCCTGCCCTTATTTGCACCTTCTTCCAGGGGTGGTCTTCCAAGAGCTCTGTCACTCATTTTGTAATCTTTCGGCTCTATTCCATGCTTTATGTTGAACATTTGTCGCAATGTCTGTATGCGCTCACCGATTTCCATATACTGGTCAGGCGTTTTCTCCCAGCCTGTAGCCGCGTTAAGCCAGTCAAACAAAGGAAGGCGATTTGCTCCCAGAAAAGCCCCGAACAGGCAACACCCGGCTCCGTTCATTACATTCATATATTTGCTACAGGCAGCGGCGGCAATAGTCTTTTCTCTGTCAGGCAGGTATTTGCTGTTTTTAGAATATATAAATTTTACATCTGGAAGGCCTTTTATTTTTTTCCATAGCTGAAACATTTCATAGTAAAGCTGGGAACCTATCGTATGTCTTCCCGGAGTCGGTTCCACACAGTTGTGTAGAGCAAAGCCCGGATCATTTCTTCCATCGTGCATGGCAAGTTCCTGACCACCGGCCTGGATGGCATATTGCATGGAGTTGTTTCCGATCTTTTGCGCAGCAACTTTTGAACCGTCTGCAAGAAGGTCACCTATGCCCTCTCTTTTGACAATTTTTTCAACCAGCGCCACGATTGCACTCGAATTTCCCCAGGTAAGTTCAAGCCCGCCTGTCTCTTTTTTCGTAATAATGCCTTTCTCATAACATTCAAGGGCAAAAGCTACTGTTCCTCCTGCCGATATTGTATCCATACCGGCTCTGTTCAACACTTCGTTAAGATAAAAGATGCTGTCAGGGTCATTATTCATGCACAACCCGCCAAAGGCGAGAACAGTCTCATACTCCGGTTTATGTGTTTCGGAGTATTTACCCTTAATCGAGCATATCCCGCCACAACCTAAAGGGCATGAATAACAATGATATTTTACAAACACAGAGTCAGTAAACACATCCGGATTCAGCAGTTCTGATTTTTCAGTCCCGAAATCCTTATTGCTCCCTTTCCAGTTCTTAATGGGAGAATCACCAATCTCAATGGAGATCTGGTTCATGCTTGCAGTACCCCACTTATCGAGCATTGATATATACATCTTGCCATCCATGGCCATCTGAGTAGGAAGGACTCTCATCAGAGTACCGATACGCGCAGACATGATCCCTTTTATAAATTGCGACTGATCTTTTGTCGCCGTGTTGCAGGTTCTGCTTAATTTTTTTATCTTATCCGGACTGTGGGATTTAATCCGCATGGCACCGCCGAGCACGACTGCTTTTAATTTTTTAGACCCCATCACCGCACCAAGACCGGACCTGGCCGCCATCCTGCCAAGATCATTGCAAATACCGGATATTAGGGAAAGTTTCTCCCCTGCAGGACCGATACAGGCAACACGCGGTTTTTTGCAATCTGCCTCCTTAATCAGCGATTTCTCGGTTTCAACCGTATCCATCCCCCAAAATCGGGAGGCATCTTTAATTTCCGCTTTGCCTTTATCCACGAAAAGGTAAACCGGCTTTTTGCTTGTTCCTTTAAAAAAGATACCGTCATATCCGCATCTTTTTATGGACGGTGAAAAGTTGCCGCCGCAGTTTGCATCACCCCATCCCCCTGTAAGCGGGGACTTACCCACAACCATCCATCTGCCGGTAAAAAGGCTTCCCGTACCTGTTAAAAGGCCTGAAAGAAACCCCAGAATATTTTCAGGTCCCAGCGGATCGGCATCAGCAGGTATCCGGCTGTAAAGCAGGTATGCACCCAACCCCAAGCCGGACAGGTATTTCACATACACACTGTCAGGAATTGTTTCTTCATCAATTTTCCCTGAACTCAAATCAACCCACAGAACCTTGCCCATGTATCCTTTGTCCATACAGTTCTCCATGTATATTAGCTCATAGCTCAGAGCTAACAGCTCATAGTAAAATGATAAAAAATCCTTTTAACTATCAGCTATCAGCTAAGAGCTATCAGCTTCCACAGCTATTTGTTTCTAGAATATGTCGGCAATGCCAGATTGTTATTTCTTAATTTGATATGGGTAGTTTTCCCTGCACGCACTACTGCCGGAACCTGCCAGGCAACCTTACAGCCGTTGATAGTTGCCGGAAACGTAATAACTATATAGTATTGTCCTGCCTTAACATCAGCAAACCTGAAAGCCCCATCAGAAGTTGTCAGAGTGCTTGCTGCAACATAACTTGGATTTTCCATCTTTTCTCTGACTCTTTTAAAAAAATGGATATGGGCATTCATAATAGATTCCATCCGTTTATGTTTATCCATACCGGAATTTTTTGTATCTTTTTTAACTTCAAACTTTTCTGTTACAAGCAATACTCTTATCCAATCGCCATGTATAACCTTCCCATCTTTTGTTTCAAGCCCAAGATTGCCTCTGATACTTCCTCCCTGGGCAAAAGAAAGGGCAATCGGCATGAATATAATGCCAATTATTAATATACATATACATAACAGTTTTTTCATATTCATAAAATAAATCGTAATTTAGCGCTTCCCTTTTTAAATTATAGCTTTTTTCCCTTAATGGATTTTAATAATATTGTCTATCATAATCAAGAAATTATTCCTATTTTCATCCAAAGACGCAATTATGCCCTTTTAAAAGACCGGATTTGCCTTGACAAGCATCTTCATCCTTACTAAATATTCCCTTTTCAGGAAGTGAAAATAACGGTCGTTGTAAACGACTAATATAGAACGATTAACCCAATAAACCATTGAAAGGAGACTGGTACAGATGGCAAATTTAATTCCACCTCATGGAGGAAAGGGCTTAACCTGCTGCCTGCTTGAAGGCGCAGAACTGGAAGCGGAAAAGAAAAAGGCTGAGGGTCTTAAAAAAATCTTAGTATCCCCACGTACAAAGGGAGACCTGATCATGATGGGCATAGGCGGGTTCAGCCCTCTTACAGGATTTATGACAAAGGCGGACTGGAAAGGCGTATGTAACGACTTCCTCCTTGCAGACGGAACTTTTTGGCCCATTCCGGTAACTTTTGATGTTTCCGGTGAAGATGCAAGTGCTATCAGCGAAGGGGACGAAATAGCTCTTTACGATCCCGAGAAAGACGAAATGCTGGCAACCATGAAAGTTACCGAAAAATACGAAATGACCGAAGAAGACAAAAAATTCGAGTGCGAAAAGGTCTTCATGGGTGAAGGAACTGCCACTGCTGAAGAATTCTGGAAAATTGCAAAAGACGATCATCCCGGAGTCCAGATGGTCATGGAACAAAAAGAGTTCAACCTTGCAGGACCGGTAAAAGTTCTGACCGAAAGTAATTACCCCGCTAAGTATGCCGGCGTCTATATGAGACCTGAAGAATCAAGAAAGATATTTGAAGAAAAAGGGTGGAGCGAGGTAGCAGCTCTTCAGCTCAGAAACCCGATGCATAGATCTCACGAATATCTTTGCAAAATCGCAGTTGAAGTATGTGATGGGGTTTACATCCATTCCCTGGTAGGAAATCTGAAACCAGGAGATATCCCGGCCGACGTTCGTGTAAAATGTATCGACGCTCTAGTAAAGGGCTATTTCGTGGAAGACAATGTTGTTCAGGGTGGATACCCCCTTGACATGCGTTATGCCGGTCCGAGGGAAGGCCTGCTTCATGCAACTTTCCGCCAGAATTATGGCTGCTCACGTATGATCATCGGTCGCGACCATGCCGGTGTTGGTGATTTTTATGGTATGTTTGAAGCCCAGACAATTTTTGATCAAATCCCCAAGCCTGAAGGAGGCAAAGCCCTGCTCTGCACACCGCTGAAGATTGACTGGACCTTCTACTGCTACAAATGTGACGGCATGGCTTCTATGAGGACCTGCCCACACGGCAAAGACGATCGCGTGCTCCTTTCAGGAACCATGCTTCGCAAGATGCTCTCCGAAGGCGGCGAAATTCCCGATCACTTCGGCCGTGACGAAGTTGTTGCAATCCTTCGTGAGTACTATGAAGGTCTTACGGAAAAAGTTGAAATCAAACTGCACGGCGCCGCCACAGGCGAATAACTTTCAACATTTCAACTCAAGTCGAAAAAAAGGGAGATGTCGTAAAGGCATCTCCCTCTCACAGAACGATAACGTCAAAGTCAGTGCTAACCTGTTGATATTTGGTGTTTCTGGAATTTGAAAAATCCGAAATCCGAATATCGAAATCCGAAACAAATTCTAAATTAGAATATCAAATGTTCAAAACATTTCGTTCATTTATGCAATATCATCCCGGCTTCGAATTGTTTTGAAATTTGGAATTTGGGTCATTCGTATTTGTTTCGTATTTCGCATTTCGAGCTTCGAATTTGTAAGATTTTAATTCAGCATAAAACCTTTATTAATTCAAGCGGTTAGTTATTTAAATGACGTGGCTATGCCTTTCACAGCCGCCCTTTTCTCAAGATTGCTATCAAAAGCCACATTCCCATTACGGCAGCGGTTAAAAACCCGACAATACCGATCAGGGATATTCCGTAAAAAAGAGGCGGAACATCAGAAATAACAATCATGGCGGACCCGATGATCAGAGCAGCAATTATGATAGAAAAAGACACTCTGTTGCTTATCTGGTCATAAGTGGAAAGCATAGTCTCAAGACCCCGGTGCTCCAGGTTTAATGACAGCTTCTTGCTTTTAAGCAAAGTTGTAATTTCAAGTGCGTCTTTGGGAAACTGTTGCATAAATTGCAGAATTTCTGATGCCAGATTATAAAAGTTTCCTGCAATCCTCTTTGGAGCAAACCTTTCCAGTATTGCCCGCTTGATAAAAGGTTTTGTGTGACCGATCATGTCGAAATCAGGATCGAGCATGAGAGCGACGCCTTCGGCGGTGGTAAGAGCCTTCATCATAAGGAAGAGATCAGGCAGAATCGTCAGTCTGTGTCTAGAAGCCAATTCTATCATATTCTGAAGCAGTTTGCCGATTTTAATATCCTTTAACGGCTTGTAAAGGTGCTGCATCATGAACTCTGAAACATCTTTTTCAAAAAAACGAACATCCGGCACTTCATCCCATGTTGTAAGTTTAAGAATCGTCTGGGCTGCTTTTGATACGTCCTTACGCACTATACTGTCGAGCAGATCAACAAATCTTTCTTTTGTAAAGGTGTCAACACTGCCCATCATTCCAAAATCTATCAAACATATTACATTATTCGGCAGGACAAAAACATTACCCGGGTGTGGATCTGCATGAAAAAACCCATATTCAAAAACCTGCTTTAATGATAATTCAGTTCCCCTGACCGTAATAATATTTCTGTCAAGACCGGCATCTTCTATCCGGTCAATTTCAGACACCTTGATGCCGTCAATAAATTCGGCCGTGAGGACACGCTCTGTTGATCTATCACGAAAAATTTTTGGAATATAAATGTTCGGATCATCTAAAAACTGCATTGCAACACGCTGCATGCTGGTCGCTTCAATCGTGTAATCGATCTCTTTTTCAAGCGTTCTGGCAAATTCCTCTACAATTTTAATTGGACGTTGCAAAACCATTTCTTCTACATGACGTTCCATAAGTGTTGCAAGATGAAGCATTATTTCAAGGTCGACTTCTATAACCTTCGTTATTCCGGGGCGTTGAACCTTGACAGCAACTTCTTCGCCATCTTGCAGCCTGGCTTTGTGCACCTGTCCTATCGAAGCTGAAGCAAAGGGTTTTTCATCAAAATAATCAAAAAGCGATTCCAGCGTAGAGCCGAGTTCGGACTGGACAATCTGTTTTGCATCACTGAATGGAAATGGAGGAACCTTATCCTGAAGTTTTGAAAATTCCTGTATAAAGTCAACCGGTACAAGATCGGGACGTGAAGAAAGTATCTGTCCCAGTTTAACATAGGTCGGCCCTAATTCTTCAAGGGCCATCCTGATTCTTTCCGCACGAGTCAGCTTTTCAACCCGCTCGCGACTTTTTCTGGAGATCATTTGAAGACCGATTTCAATGTACTGGTCAATCTTCAGCCGATCTATAAGATCACCATAGCCGTATCTGAAAAGAACAGTCAATATCTGACGATAGCGATTAAGATGGCGATAAGTACGCCCTATAACACCTATTTTTTTTATACTGAGCATATGGAAGGTTTGTTGGTTTTAGGGTCTTGTTTGAATATTTTGCGCTTTTTGTGGTAAAATATTTCTATTACACATTGTGAAGCCCTTGCGTATATGATGCTGGATACTCGATGCTGGATACTCGATTAAATAAGGAGCATACCTTTTTTTATGCTTCGCCTCTTGTCTCGGCATAACCGTCGGCGAAGCATGATCGGCTTCTGGCTACGCCAAGCTTTCAACGGAGCTAGCCCGTGACAATACACCGTTGCAAGGCAAACGAGTATCCAGTATCGAGAATCGAGTTCTACTCATCCTTACTAATGGCTTTTTTAAGCTCTCTTATCTCCTTTTTTAGCGCCTTTAATTCATCAGTAGTCACGATATCTGCTTTTTTAAGAAATTCTTTTACGGTCTTTTCCACCCTGTTTTCCAGTTTATTTTGAACTTCCTCATATCGTTTAGAAAGATCATCTAAAAACTTTTTTCCGTCTTTTTCAGACATTTTACTTTTATCAACAAGTTCTTTGGCTAAGCTCTCTACTTCATCCTTTGCCAAAAGTGCAAGGCCAACACCTGTAAGCATGGTCTTTTTAATTAAATCAAGCATAATAGCCTCCAGTATCTATTTTGGGCGACCGTTCACGCCCGTTCAAAACAAAAAGGTTGCACAATCTGTGTTCTGTAAGTGTTCACAGGTGCTGCAGATGTGCGTGATCAGGGCGACCAGCTATAGTCTGCTATGCTGGTTGCCCTGATCACGCGCAGATGCGGTGCCTGTGAACGCTTACCTATTTTACTTTCCCGATAACCGAGCTGGCTATGGTATTTTTCTGAATTTCCTTGGTCCCTTCATAAATTTCTGTGATCTTTGCATCCCGATAGAACCGTTCGACTTCATATTCCGTCATATACCCATATCCACCTAAAAGCTGTATCGCCTCGTCAGCAACTTCCACAGCGGTGCGGGCAGCATACATCTTTGCCATAGATGTCAGTTTGGGATCGATACGACCCTGGTCAAAATTCCAGGCAGCCTTGTAAGTGATCAGCCTGGCAAGCTCAATTTTCGTGATCATATCTGCAAGCTTATGCTGAGTAGCCTGAAACTGAGCTATTTTTTTCCCGAATTGTTCACGCTTCTTAACATAATCAAGCGCTCGGTCATAGGCTCCCTGAGCTATTCCAAGCGCCTGGGCTGCAACCTGTATCCTGCTTTCATCGAAAAAATGAAGGACATGATAAAATCCCTTGCCTTCTTCTCCGATAAGATTGGACAGTGGCACCCGGACATCCTTCAGTATCACTTCCGTTGTGGACATCGTAGTAATACCCATCTTGTCTCCCACATCCATAGTAGATAAACCTTCACGGTCCCCCTCGACAAGAATCAAACTTATGCCGCGGTAAGATGGTTTGGCATCGGGATCGGTCTGGCACATAACGGAATAAAACCCCGCAAGTCCGCCATTTGTGATAAAAGTTTTTCCGCCGTTAACAACCCATTCATCTCCATCTTTTACAGCAGTTGTATCCATAAACGTAATATCACTGCCGTGATCCGGCTCGGTAAAAGCACCTGCGGAAAGCATTTGTGCTTCTGCGACTTTGGGAAGAAATTTTTCCTTCATTTCATCACTGCCATAATGGACAATAAGCTCGGAAGCAAAACTGGAAAGGGCAACCGCACTTCCGATACTTGAATCCCCTCGACATAACTCTTCAATAACAAGAATATCTTCCAGGCTGCCAAGTCCCTGCCCGGAATATTCCTCCGGAAAGTGCACTCCAATGAGACCGATTTCCCCGGCTTTTTGCCAAATTTTCTTTGGAAATTCGTGATTTTTTGATAGTTCAAGGGCAAGATCCTTGTCGAACTCACCTTTTACGAAATCTCTGACAGCTTTTTGAATATCCTTTTGTGTTTTATTAAGTTCAAAATCCATTCTTATTCCTCCGCTCCTTTTTTATAGGTTGCCGATATTAAAATAGCTTTTTTAGCTACCATATGAAAATGTATATTGCAAGAGATTTAAGCCACCATTGCGTTAAGGCAGTATCTACAAAAAGATGCTTGACTGTTAGCTGCAACTGACCTAATTTATACATACGTGAAAATAAACATGTTCAAACCTTGAACGCAAAATTGAAAAACTTATAAAAAGTATCACCGATGGCTACGACGCCATCAAAATTGATGGGAGGAAATATTTTATAAAATGCCATTTTCAATTGCACTGGCCGGAAAGGGGGGCACAGGAAAAACCACCCTTGCGGGCCTTTTAATAAAATACCTGGTAAAGACCGGAAAGACACCGATTCTGGCAGTAGATGCCGATTCCAACGCAAATTTCAACGAAGTGCTCGGACTTGAATTTGACCAAACCCTGGGAAATGCCCGGGAAGAAATGAAAAAAGGAATCGTTCCGGGCGGCATGACCAAAGATGTTTTTATGTCCATGAAGCTGGAACAGGCAATAGTAGAATCAGAAGGATATGATCTCATCGTTATGGGGCAACCCGAAGGAGCGGGATGTTACTGTGCTGCCAATACTCTCCTTACAGGCTTTCTTGAAAGATTGACAGACAACTATCCTTATATTGTAATGGATAACGAAGCCGGAATGGAACATATAAGCCGATTGACTACAAGCAATCCTGATATTCTCCTCGTTGTTTCAGACACATCCAGGCGGGGAATTCAGGCAGCAGTGAGAATCAACAAGCTTACAAAAGATCTCAATATCGGTGTAGGAAAAAGCTATCTTATTATCAACCAGACAAAAAACGGCATTCCCGAGGCTGTTTCAAACATTCTTAATGCTGAAGATCTTGAACTGGCAGGGATGATCCCAGTGGATAACACGATATACGATTATGATTTAAATGGACAGCCTACAATAGAAATGCCGGAAAATAATCAATCTGTAAAAGCGGCATTTGAAATATTTGAAAAAATTATCAAGTAGTTGTAACTACTTAGATGGATAGGCTAAAGACTGTTAGGGAAAAGCGCATTTTGAT
>Ga0255437_1025_pt1 | contig 12045 bp, 8 predicted proteins | sample ANMaggSeSYBR02I4_FD_182644 | JGI IMG/M metagenome (GOLD analysis project Ga0255437, IMG submission 182644) | Sediment cell enrichment communities from methane seep in Santa Monica Basin, California, United Staets - ANME aggregate JGI... | ecosystem: Environmental > Aquatic > Marine > Cold seeps >... | reverse complement strand
CTCCAAACACGAGAGTAAAAGCGAAAGTAAATAAAAGAAGCATTAAATGCTCTCTTTCGTACAGGTGGCAAAAAAGCCCCCTTTCAATAATGAAACTGATAATAGCCACACCAATGGGAGCCAGGAAAAGAGCTATCCAGAATCCTGACGAGCCACCGCCAAAAAGTGTGGCTATAGTATAAGCTAAAAATGCGCCAATCATATACAGGGACCCGTGGGCGACATTCGGAATTCGCAAAACCCCGAGAACGAGGCTGAGACCGGAAGCAACGATGAATAAAATCGTTGTCCGGCTCAGCCCCACCAGAATTTGCTGAAAAAGAGCTCCAAGTGTAATGTTTGATGCAAATTCCATTAAGAAATCCTTATTTTCCCCTTGCCTTTTTAATTTCTGCAACAGACGGCATTACATCCTTGCCTGGTATTGTCACTATATCGGTAGCAATAAGGAAATCATACCCTTTTGCTTTCTTAGTTGTGCCCATGAACATGGGAAGCATGGCCTGGTGATCGTACGCACGCATTGTAACTTTGCCCACAGGTGTATCTACTGTCATTCCTTCAAGGGCATCAATAAATTTTTCAGTATTGATTTTGCCTGCCTTTTCATAGGCTTTTTTTATAAAATCAGCAGCCATGAATCCATAAACGGCTCCCACTGCAGGATATCGGTTATATGCCGCCCTGAACTGTTTTACAAAGGCTTGATTTTCCTTTGTTTTCGGATAGTAGAAAAAGTAATTGGAGGTCCCGATCACTCCTTCAGGGGCATTCAACCCTAAGGGTTTCAAAGTGGAGAGCTCTGTAGCCGTATGCATATAAAAGGGAACTCTTTCGTTAAAACCTGTTGCTTTTGCTGCTTTTAAAAATGGAACGCAATCCCGGCCCCCGGTAGCGACAATTACGGCATCCGGTTTTGCTGCAAGGATGGCGGTAATATACGGCGTAAAATCAGGTTCCCCCACTTTCCACCAGGATTGACCAAGCAGTTTTACTCCGGGTTTCATTTTCTTTAAATTATTCCAGACGCCGTCAGCAATGGCGTGTCCGTATTCATAATCATCACCTGCAATCCAGTATTTTTTATACGGTTTTTTTGCCAGACCGGCAGCTCCGGCCTTTCCGGCTAAAGCTGAGTTTTCAGTAATGGAAAAGACATATCGGTGGCCCTTTGCTCCGGTAATTTTAGCACTTTTAGAAAAGGTTACCAGAAATGGAATTTTTTCTTTTTTAGCCAAATTGGAGATAGCCAGTGCAAGAGAGCTGTTGATTGTTCCCATTAGTATATCCACATTTTCCCTCATTATCAATTCTTTTGCAGCGCTCAGGCCAATATCCACCTTAAACTTGCTATCACGGGTTACGAACTCGATTTTTCTTCCAAGTACGCCCCCCTTTGCGTTAATATTATCAACGGCCAGCTTAAATGCATCCCTGACGTCATTTGTATAAGTGCTGGCTGGGCCGCTGTAACAGTCCACAATCCCTACCTTAATAGTTTTGGCTGCACCGGCTTCAGCACCGGTTAATAAAACTGATAGCCCAACTGCAAAACAGAAAACAACCAAAGATAATTTTTTCATAATAAACCCTCCTTTTTTTGTATGATAATAAAATGGTTTCTGGTTACCGTTTAAATATGAGTTATGTATAAAAAAACTAACAATCAAATTAATAAAAGACAACCCTTTTTTAAATGAAATATTAGTGATCTGTAATTTATTAGAAATAAGCCTCAGGTGGTCCATAGATACTATGAATAAGCCTGCTATTTTTATAGCTTGACCAATTGAGTCATAATGAGTCAGGAGGTGAGTTGTGGCACAAATTACTTTGCGAGGGATGGATTTTGAGGTTGAACGAGAAATTTCCAGAATGACCGGTTCCGGCTCATATTTTCCTGTTTCTACCTGCTCCCAGAATTCTTTTTCGTCTTTCTGCCATTGTGAACCAAGTTTTTCAGTGAAAAAAACCACCCAGGCACTGGAACATTCGCCGCAAACTTGAGCGATTAGGATTCTCGGGTTGAAATGGGAACTGGTACCTTTGGTATTGTTTTGTAGATAGTTGATGTTACGTATCAGAAAATTATAGTTGAACAGAGCTTTATTGACCGCCACCTAATGTTTTCTTCAGTTTCTCTGACAATGCTGCGATGTTAAGCGGTTTTTGAATAAAATCTTCAGCTCCGGCATTCAAGATTTCCCGGGCCGGGCCATCGATGGAATACCCACTGAAAACGATCACCTTAAGGTCAGGACAAGCTTCCATGATATGCGGATAGATGTCATTGCCGCTCATATCAGGCAGAAGAATATCGAGCAGGGCAAGGTCGATGTGGCCGTCAAAGGTTTTGACAACGTCAATGGCTTCCTGTCCTGTTCTGGCCTCTAATACGCGATAGCCCAGCTTTTCCAATATTGCCCGGCTTATTGTCATAACCGTCTCTTCATCTTCGATAACCAGTATGGTGCCGGTGCCTTTAATCCATTCAGCCTTTGGCTCCGGCTTTGCATGTTTTTTAACAGGAACTTCAACTGCAGGCAGATATATTTGAACTGCAGTGCCTTTACCCGGTTCAGATTCAACCGATATCCAGCCATCATGGTTCTTGACAATACCATACGCCGCTGCCATCCCAAGACCACGCCCTGTAAATTTGGTGGTAAAAAAAGGTTCGAATATTAGAGTTCTTGTCTCCTTATCCATTCCTTTGCCGTCATCGATTATCGTCAGGTTGGCATAGTTTCCGGGAGTTAATCCAGGAAAATCTCCAACGGTCTCATCTGTTATGATCGTATCTCTACAGGCCACCCGGATACGTCCTTTACCTTCTATGGCTTCTGACGCATTAGTCAGGACAGCAGACAGAACCATCTGCATCTGAGTCAGGTCGGCTTTTACATTCAGAATACCAAGAAGCAGATCTGTATCCAAGTCGATGGCAGAACTAAAGGTATGTTTGACCAAAGGCAATGTTTCTCTGACAAAATCACTAAATAAAACTGTTTTAGCATGAAATTTACCGCCTCTGGCGTAGGCCAGCAGTTGAGCGGTCAGTTGCATCATGCGACGTGCGGAATCTTTCATCGCCCTGGTATAATTGGCTACGGTTTCATTGTCTGGAAAATCCATCTCAAGCAGATCAATGTTTCCTGTAATCCCGGACAAGGTATTATTGAATTGGTGAGCAATGCCACCGGACAGAGTTGATATGGATTCCATTTTCTGGGCTTGCTGAAGTCGTTCTTGAAGTTTCTTTTGAACAGTCATATCAACATCAAAAGAATAAAGCTCAGGCTCTTTCTCATCCAGTTTTAAAATTGTATGGCTTGAAAAAACAGGTACCCGCAAACCATCTTGCCGCATCAGCAAAAGTTCCTCAGGCGGCGGCATTTCCCCGGTTTCCGCTCCTTGCTTTATTGCATCATGCACAAACCCGCGCATCTCAAGCGGAATGATAAGTTCAACTATATTCTTGCCTATAGCCTCGTCCTTTTTGTACCCGTAAGTATTTTCACTTGCCTTGTTCCAGTAATGAATGGTTCCATCATGACCGTATCCCTGTATTGGTGCCGGTACTTTTTCAAACAGTGCACGAAAGCGTTCTTCACTCTCCCGCAGCGCCTCTTCGGCCTGCTTTCGCTCGGTGATGTCATGAATAATCGAATACAGAAGTTTCCTTTCATGTACAGTAATGGGACCGCTGTATACTTCAACATCTCGAATTTCCCCACTTGACAAACGATGGCGAAAGAAAAAGTGTTGTCGTTGTCCCTTCTTTGCTCGCTTCATTTCCTGGAATACTTTTTCTTTTGTGAAAATATTTATATCAGTTATTTTTTTTCCGACAAGCTCTTCATGGTTCCAACCATAATAGGATATAGCTGCTGAATTGGCATCTACGATATCCGCATTCTCGGAATCAATAAGCAGCATTATGCAGTGATTGTTTTTAAAAAGGCTCCTATATAGTTCTTCACTCTCCCGCAGCTTCTTCTCTGTCCGTTTGCGTTTACTTACATCCCGGACAATACTCCGAAACCCGATTGGCTGACCTTCAGAGTCCTTTCTTAAAGATACTGAGGCTTCAATATATCTCTTGCTTCCATCTTTTCTTATAACTTCCCAGTCAAAGCCTTTGTGGGTCTTTCCTGTGGTATATACTTTATTGAAGGTTTGATATAGTTTTTTAGCATTCTCTTCGTCTGTGTATTGTCGATTGTTCATACCCATTAACTCATCCCGGGAATATCCAAGGATTTTGGCTGCTGAGTCGTTGAAGAAAGTAGAGTTTCCGACAATGTCAGCCTCAAAGTAGCCCTCTTCAATATTTTCGAGAATGCTTCGATGTTTTTCCTCACTCTCACGCAGCGCTTCCTCCGTCAACTTGAGATCGGATAATTTTTTCTCTAAGCCCAGCACTCTTTGTTCTAATTCTTCATAGTTTGGTTTTTGAGCCATCAGAAAATCTCCAGTTCACAAAAGAAAAGCTATTTAAAGTGTCGTGCACTTTAAGGATTCTTGTCTAATCATTTACCTTGAAATGAAAAAATAAATTTCAGTATAGCTTTGGTGCACTTAAGTGAGAACAAACCGAAAATAGGCATTATAGGCATATGCTATAGAGAACGGGCCAAGCTGGACAAAATCAGATGCAGTTTGAACACGGCTGTTCTTAATGGAACAATAATATATAATATTCGTCTTAAAAAATCAACCTTATGCCTTGCACTTTGAAGCTGGATTCACCTTGTTTTAGGGTAAGAGTGAATAATCTGACCTGCTTTTGGTCTTAAACGACCCATTTTGAGGCCAAAATGGTGGTTTTAAAGAAAAGTAGGGTGTGATAAAATAATCGAAATTATTTGCGGAGGATAACCGGTCCGGGTTCATAGTTTCCTGTTTCTACCTGCTCCCAGAATTCTTTTTCACCCTTTTGCCATTGCGACCCGAATTTTTCGGTGAAAAAACTGCCCAGGCGCTGGAACATTCGCCGCAAATTCGAGCTATGTTCAAGGGTAAGGACATCCTCTAAAAATTGGGAAATATCCATCATTTTTTCCTTTGGGATATAAGCCCTTGCACCCATTTCAATAGATTTTTTCAGGCTTTCTGAAGAAAGAGCGTGAGCCGTCAGCATTACCGTGGGAAAACCAAGATGAACGGCGGCGTTGAGCAAATCGAATCCTCTAACTCCCATGATATCAAGGATGACAGCATCATAGGTCCAGGAACGGATCAGATGATAGCCCGTTTCATAGTCCTGTGCCTTATCCAGGACCAACCCGCTATAATCTTCAAGAAGATCCTCAAGGGTGTCAAGGATGTCAGGCTCATCGTCCACCGCCAGGATTCGTTTATTATTTAAGATAGATTCTCCCATCGGAGGTTCTCCTTATGAGACCTTTGCAGATAAGCGCAGACTTCGAAACGGCACTTTATGCCCGATTTCTGCGTCAGGCTCAAATTTCAATCCTCGAAATATTACATATATTCCTGTGGTTGAAATTTTCGCCTTCCTTGAACTCGAACATAAATTACCATTTTGCAAAGGTCTCATCGTGTTGAAAGTTACGGGCTACGGGTTACAAATTCTGTGATCTGGTGAATTATGATGAACTCGTAAAAAGTATCCCCGATGGCTAAGTAGAAAGTTCCATATACAAGGCGCAGTGGTTTTTCAGAGAGGAGGCAATACATGTAGTATGCCGAGTTTCTGAAAAACCGCTGCAACGCAGTAGATGGGACTTTCTACTTAGCCATCAATTATTACTCTTTTTCTTTTTCAATTCGCCTTCGTTCCTCGTCCCGGACTTCACGCCTCAACAGTTTTCCTACCTTGGACTTGGGAAGCATGTCTCTGAATTCAATATAACCGGGAACCTTGTAAGAAGCCAGTCGATCACGGCACCACTTTAGCAGCTCTGCACCTCCAACTCCCCTGGCATCTTCTTTCAAGACTACAATCGCCTTGATCCGTTCTCCCACCTTAGGATCGGGGATACCGACCACGCATGCGCCAATAACCGTGGGATGGTCCTGAAGAGTCGCTTCCACCTCTGAGGCTGAAACCCTGAAAGCCTTGTGCTTTATGATGTCGGCTGAACGCTCCATATAGACCAGTTCGCCATCAGAATTGAAGCTGAGGAAATCGCCCATGCGGCAATATGTTTTTCCGTTTAGTTCTACATAGGTCCGTTTTGTTTCTTCCGGCTTATTATAGTATTCCTTTATTATATAGGGCGATGTAACCAGAAGTTCCCCGCTTTCACCCTGCGGAACCGGTTTTAACGTATCCGGATCCACAACAATGCACTCCCTGCTCTTTAATGGAAACCCTATAACCCCTGATTCGGATTTTTTGCCGATCCTGCTGTAAGTTACATGGCCTACTTCGGTGGATCCATATACCTGATAAATAGGAACGCCGCAATGCTCTTTCCAGCGCTGTGCCACTTCTTCCGGCAAAACATCCCCGCCGCAATAGCAGTAAGTCAGAGAACTTAAATCGTATCTGTCAATCCTATCGTTTTCAAGGATCATCCGATACAGTGCCGGAACACCCAAAAGCCAGCGGACTTTATAACGTTCAATTGATTCAAGAATGGCATCTATTTGGGGTGTGGGTATGAGGAGAGTCGTGTTTCCTTTATTAAGCCCTATCGACATAAAAAGGCCCAGAGGCATGATATGAAAAAGTGGGTTGATTGCAATGTAAACATCCTCCCCTTCTTTAAGATGTCCTTCGGCCACATCGTCAGTTACGTCATTTACGTAAGAAGTCATGCCGATATGATTACCCGGCACTCCCTTTGGGAAACCGGTTGTTCCCCCTGTATAAAGGATGTAGGAGAGATCTTTTTTAGGATCAATTGATACCTGCGACTTTATGGGAGGATGATTTAATAGGGATTTGAATTGATGAACCTGGCTGTTTTTCTCCACCTTACCGCTGGGGATTCTGTCAAAGAGTATGCCGAGATATCTTTTCCACAGGGGAAGAAGATCCGTCAAGTTAGTTATAATGGCTCGTTTAAGCTCGGTTGTTGCGAAAGTCTCCTTCACATAACAATAATTAGTATCCATGCAAATAATCGTCTGGACCTCGGAGTCCTTGATCATATACTCTATCTCAAACGAGGTATAGATCGGGGCAACCGGTACGATCACAGCACCGATTCTTTGTATTCCGAGAAAGGCGATGACCCACTGGATACAATTAGGTATGTAAATCATTATCCGGTCACCCTTTTTAATCCCCATATCAGAAAGGGCACCGGCGAACCGATCGCTCAAGTCTTTCAGGCGGGCATAGGAGAATTTTTCTCCCAGGTAAATCACAGCGGCTTTTTCCGGATAACGCTCACACATCCGGTCAAACCTGGTGAAAGTTAACTCTTCTTCTAATTTTATCTCTTCGTTTTTCATCTCAAATAATTATATTAGCCTTAAGCTAAGCTGAATTTTTCAGCTTGCTATGCGGATATTTAAATGTGTATTCACCGCAAAGAGCGCAGAGGTTTAATATTTTTTTGCTTTCCGATGAGAGGTCGGAAAGCAAAAATGAACAATCCTGTTGGATAAAAAAATTCTCAATAACAACTCGCCTGTCTGAACATTGAAAAGCTAACTTTTGCCACGAAGTGGCTGAACAGTTTCCTTTTGCCGTCCTTCTCAACGGCAAAGGGGAAAAGGGTTATCTCTGCGTTCTTAGCGTCTCAAGCGACTTGTCGGGGCGTAGCTTGCAGAGCGAAGCCCGAAGCGGACGGTGAAAAATATGTTCTATTACAAATACAAACTCTTTCCTTATACCCCAAAATAAGCCGAACGAACATCAGGGTTGTTCATCAACTCTTCCCGTGTTCCTTCCATCACAGCAGCTCCGTTTTCAAGTATAAAGGCATAATCAACAACCGGCAGAACCGGGCGGGCGTATTGTTCGGTAATGATTATGGAGATTTTCTTTTCGTCTCTAATCTCTTTTACTGCGCGTACCAGCATCGTCTGCACCAAAGGGCTTAATCCTAAAAGAGGTTCATCTAAAAGCAGTATTTTAGGCTGGGCCATGAGTGCTCTGCCAATGGCCAGCATCTGCTGTTCCCCACCGCTTAAAAATCCTCCGATCCGGTTTTTCAGTTTCTTCAGAGCAGGAAAAATCGTAAAGACATAGTCGAGAGTCTTTTTTGCCTGGGAAGGTGTTGCCAGGTATCCGCCGATGCGCAGGTTTTCCAGCACAGAGCTTTCTTTAAAAATCCTGCGTCTTTCAGGACAAAGAATAATCCCTTTTTTTGCCCGTTTGCTGGGCTTAAGATCCATAATGTCTTTATTAAGATACCTGATTTGTCCTGTTATAGTGATACGTTCTCCCCCGGACATTTCTTCTTTTTTCTTTATATCGAGCATAATGCCCGAAAGGGCGTACATAAGGGTTGATTTTCCTGCACTGTTGGCGCCGAACACACCGGTGATTTGGTTTTCGCTGCACCGGATACTGATATTATTCAAAGCGAGCATATTTTCGTAAAATACCATCAGGCCTGTTGCTTCAAGCATGATCCATAACCTCCTCAACATTTTCAGACCCGAAATATGCTTCCTTGACCCGTTCGTCGGCCATAATCTCTTCGGAGGTTCCTTCGATAAGCTTTTCACCAAAATTCAAGACCATGATCCGATTGGCCACCCGAAAGAGTTCCCGCAACCTGTGTTCAATCATAATCAGGGTGATTCCGTCCATCTGAAGACGTTCGATAAGCGGCACCATGCTTGCAATTTCGCTCATGGAAAGACCTGAAAAAATCTCATCACAAATAATAAGATCAGGCTTTAAAGCAAGACACCTGGCAAGCTCAAGTCGTTTAAGGTATCCTGTAGGCAGGGCTGAGGTTATTTTATAAGGGACAAACGAATCCCGTTCAAAGCCGATCTCTTCCAAGATATCAATGCTGACGGTGTTCCTGTCACCAAGCTTTCCACCGCCCCGCCATCCACCGGTTCGCTTTGCACGGGGAGAAAACAGAGGGATAACAAGGTTTTTATATGCAGGAAGGGTGTAAAATGGCCGCATTACCTGGAAAGTCCTGGTAACACCCATATCGGCAATTTTATGGGGCGCCTTGCCGGTGATATCTTTTCCGCGATAAAAAATCCTGCCCGAAGATGCCTTAATAAACCCTGTTATGCAGTTGACCACCGTGGTCTTGCCGGACCCGTTAGGACCGATAATTCCGAGGATCTCACCTTCATGTACATCGAAACTTACTCTGTTCAAGGCAATAATCCCACCGAAGGTCTTTGTTACTTCCTGCACTTTAAGAATCGGCTCCTCGGTCATACTTTTCTCCACCTTTCAAACTGATGATATTTTCGCTGCCCGTAAACCATGATTCCTTCACTTCGGAAAACAATGAATCCCACAAGGATTATCGAATAGAAAACAATTCGAAGCGTTCCAAAATCCCGGAGCAGTTCGGAAATGGGGACCAGGATCAGACAACCGATAATCGGACCCACAAGGGTGCCCCCGCCACCTATCACCGTTGCGGCAATAGGTAGAATTGAAAAATCAAGGGCAAACTGCGAAATACCTGACCACATATAGATGTGGACCAGACATGCGCCGCTCAAACAGCCCATGGCCGAAGCGATAAAAACCGCCATGGCCTTAATGCGGGTGATGTCCATTCCCGAAGCCTTGATAGCCTGATCGTTGTCCTTAACACCTCGAAAAACAAGACCGATATCCATATTCACCAGGCGTCTGATTCCGAAGAGAAAAAGGAGCGTCACCCCGATGACGAAATACTGCTCAACCCACTGGTTGCTAAAACTGTCGATGCCGAGGATGCCGTCAGTGCCGCCGAAAATATCAAATGCCTCGATGACCCGTGCCGCAAACAAAGGATACATGAGGCTGACGATGGCAAAATATACCCCTCTTAACGGAAGGCAGGGGAGTAAAAGCAGGGTGCATACACCGGCCCCTATCACAGTAGCCAGAGGAATAGTTAACAAAGGGGGCAGACCGAATGACGTATTGAGTATGGCGGCCATATATCCGCCTATGCCTACAAAAAACGCTCCGCCAAGACAGACCAGGCCGACGAAATGCGCCAGAAAATCGAAGCTCAAGGCCAGCAATGCATATATGCATGTAATGGTAATGACTCGCTGCCAGTACATTCCGGGCATAACCAATGGTAAAATCAACATTCCTGCAATCAATACCAGTCTGGGAGCTGATAAATAGCATAACTCGCGCCATGACATCATAGCATAAATTCCGTCCGTGCGGATCTTTATGCCGCGGTCTATCCTTTCCCTGCGACGTTCGGTGTTTACCTTCAAACCCTTTCCTCCAGTTCTTTCTGCTTCCCGAAAAGACCTGATGGTTTTATTATTAAAGTGACAATGATTGCCAGCAATGCCACAACCATTTGATAATGAGAGCCCAGATAGACAGCAGTCAGAATTTGGGCGAAGCCTATGAGAAAGGCGGCCAGAATTGCTCCTATCCAACTTCCCAGTCCGCCTACAATGCAGACGGAAATGGCCAGGATCAGGACATTATAACCCGATTCCACCACTATATTTCCCAGGGGAAGAAGAAGAATTGCTGCAAGGGCTGCCAGCATTGAACCGAAACCCATGGCCACCACCGCCATAAGATCCGAATCGATTCCAAGCATCATGGCCGCACGCTCATCCTGGGCCATTCCCTTAAGAGCCAGGCCGACTCGTGTGTAACGGGTGAAAAGCCACAAGCACACGACTAGGGCTCCTCCAATACCCACCACCAACAGCCGCTGGTAATCTACGGGGATATCGGCAATGGTCACACTCCCTTCAATAAAGGGAGGCAGGGTATAAGTCATTCCTTTGAAACCGCCCCACCTCAACCCTTCGAGTATGGCAAGCCCGATGGCATAGGTCGCAATGATTTCCGAGATCTCCATGCCCCTAATGCGAATCAGCACAAACTGGTAAATCAGAGCACCGATAACACCGGTAGCGACCATGGCCAGGATAATACTGAGCAGGTAATTAAGCCCCAGGGAGTTGAGAAAACCCCAGGTCACAAAACCGCTTAGAATGTACAGCGAGCCGTGAGCAAAATTAGGCAGCCGGCTGACGCCGTAAACCATGGCAAAACCCAGGGCATAAAGCGCCAGCGAAACACTGTTGATGGTGCCGTAGATCAGAATATCCATATTTTATTCTACCACATAAAACCTGGTCCTATGGACCAGATCAGAGACAAACGAGATGCCGAATTTATTAAGCCATGTTACGCGTTACGGGTTGCGAGTTGTTAATCGGAAATAATCTTTTTTTATAGCCCGAAACCCGTAACTCGCAATGTGTGGCGTTTACGATGTAACCCCTTAAAGGGGTAATCAGGCCGATCCCTTTAGACTCGGCTATTTACTTTTTCATCCACGGCGGAAGCTGGATGGTACCCATGGCGATACTTTTGGGATACACTACAACGCGTTTGCCATCCTGCCATTGTAAAATACTGCCCACAGCGCCGTCTTTAGGATCGGCTGCGGGTATAACCTGATGGCTCTTGGGATCGAAGCGAAGCCTTCCATAAACTCCCATTACATCGGTTTTTTCCAGTTCAGTCACAACTTTGTCAGAATCGAGACAGCCGGCACGTTCTATGGCACCCTTCAACACATAAACTGCCATGTAGCTGCTGGAAGTGCCCAGGCCTTCAGGCTCAACTCCCCATTTTTTGGTATAGGCTTTATAAAATTTCATTGTCCATGGTGTAGCGTTGGATGGTGCATTGCCGGCGTTTACGACATTGCACAGTGTGTATTCGCCCTTGCCTTTAGTGGCTTTCCAAAAACCGGGCTGCTCTGCGGCGGCAAGAGTGGAGCCGAAAGGAAGCGCAGGAATCTTCATATCATACCATTGTTTCAATAAAATAGCGCTTTCTGGCATATCCATCCATATATTGATGATTTCAGATTTTGTTTTTTTGGCCTTGAGCAGTCCCATGGAAAAATCTGTGGCGCCTGTGGGATATATTTC
>Ga0255437_1024_pt1 | contig 12309 bp, 10 predicted proteins | sample ANMaggSeSYBR02I4_FD_182644 | JGI IMG/M metagenome (GOLD analysis project Ga0255437, IMG submission 182644) | Sediment cell enrichment communities from methane seep in Santa Monica Basin, California, United Staets - ANME aggregate JGI... | ecosystem: Environmental > Aquatic > Marine > Cold seeps >... | reverse complement strand
AGTACCAATGCCGCAGCACTGGATGTAGTTGGTGTTGTAGCGTGGGCCTCCATTATAATAATCCTTTCCTTTGACGATACAGTCTCGGATGACCACTGACAGAAAGGGCGCCGGCATATGGGATGCAAACATACGCTCAATGTAATTGTTGACACGGTTTTTCAGGTCGACAATCATGTTCAGCTGCCTAACGAATGTATCATACAGCTCATCGAAGGATTCGAAGCCCTTGGGGTCGCCAGTCGCCAAACCAATTTTTTGGCCGGATATCGGATCGACCCCGTTATACAGCGCCAGTTCAAGGATCTTGGGTACATTCAGATACCCGGTGAGGATGTAAGCTTCCTTGCCGAACGCTCCTGTCTCGATACACCCGCTGCAACCCCCTTCACGGGCATCCTCAACTGTCTTGCCAGCCCGGAGTTGTTCCATGATTACTTCATCGGTATTGAACACCGATGGATAGCCGTATCCTTTTCGGATCACACGGCAGGCCGCGTTTAGAAAACGATTCGGTGTCTTGTCGCTGATCTGAACGTTGCTTTGCGGCTGAAGTATGTGCAGTTCATCGATTACTTCCAAAATGATGTAGGACACCTCGCTGACCCCATCGGTTCCGTCCCGTTTCAGTCCACCAAGGTTGATGTTCGTAAAGTCGTTATAGGTTCCGCTTTCTTTGGCTGTGACCCCGACCTTAGGCGGCGCCGGATGGTTGTTGAACTTGATCCAGAAACAGCTGAGCAGTTCTTTGGCTTTCTCACGGTCAAGTGTCCCGTCGGCAATTTCATTTTTATAAAACGGTGTCAGGTGCTGATCCAAATGGCCGGGGTTCATGGCATCCCAACCGTTGAGTTCCGTGATGGTGCCCAGGTGTACAAACCAGTACATCTGCAGCGCCTCCCAAAAATCCCTTGGGGCATGCTTCGCCACCCTGCGGCAGACCCGGACAATGTTCAATAGTTCCTCTTTTCGAACCCCATCTTCCTCGGTTAGTGCCAGTTTTTCTGCCATAGCCGCATGTCTTTCGGCAAAGATAATGGCGGCATCGCAGGCGATTTCCATGGCCTTCAACGTTTCTGCCTTGTCGGACGCCTCCGGGTCGTTTAGATAATCGAGCGACGAAATGTTCTGGGCGATCTCCTGCTTAAAATCGAGCATTCCCTTTTTATAAATAGCATCATCGAGGGTGGTGTGCCCTGGGGCTCGCTGTTCCATGAATTCCGTAAAGAGACCGGCCTTGTATGCGGCCGACCACTCCTCAGGGACTTGGTCGAATACGCGGTCCCGTATGCTTCTTCCTTTCCAGTAAGGGAGAACCTGAGTTTCATAGATGTTGATGTCTGCTTCAGATATTTTAAAGGAGGTCATGCCACGATTGTTCAGACTTTTGAGATCCTCGCCAGTATGGCAGGTCAGTTCCGGAAAAGTCGGAACCGATTTTGGCACAGGGCCGCGTTCGCCTACGATTAATTCGTCTTTGCCGATGTAAAGAGTCTTTTTTTCACAGAGGTGTTTGAAGAACATCGCCCGCATGACCGGTGTCGAGTGTTTCCCTAAATGGGCCTTATAAAATTCGGTTTCCAGAAGCGCACGTTCGATCGATATGCTGGGGATTGCTTCGAAGCTCTGCTGCCGAAGTATTTTGATTCTCTCATTCATTTCGCTTAACCTCCTATAGCCACCTCGAGGCCGAAGTTTTCCAGGCGTTTTTTTGCATTTAATATCATGTCTTGGGTGAGCGGTGTTATATTCCCGGTGCTATAGTGCATTTCGAACCGGTTAAATTTGCTTTTTTGAAAATCGTGATAAGGCAAAATATGCACTTTTTTTACCCCCGGTAAGCTATTCAGAAACGATCCGGTTCGATCCAGGTTTTCCACGTCGTCATTGACGCCAGGAATCAAGGGTATCCGTATGATTAGATCGATCTCTTTTTGTGCCAGTTGCCTTAGATTATCAAGGATCAGACGGTTGGATACCCCGGTGTATTTTTCATGTTTATCTGAATCCATCATTTTCAGGTCAAAAAGGAAAAGGTCGGTTTGTCCCGCGACTGACACAAGGTTTTCATAGCTTGCATGACCGGTTGTGTCGACGGCTCTGTGTATGTGTTCATTCCCACACAATTTAAGCAGTTCGATCAGAAATTCAACTTGTATCAGCGGTTCTCCGCCGGAAAAAGTGACTCCGCCTCCCGAAGTATCGTAAAAAGGTGTGTCCTTTTGAATCTCACTGAATAGCTCTGGTGCCGTCAACTTTCTTCCGACCTTTTCACGTGCTTCGGCAGGGCAGATATCCGTACAGGTGAAGCAATTCGTGCATGGCGCGCCGGAAGGTACAACCCCTTCTGCTTCAAGACAAAGCGCTTGTTCAGGGCAGTTTTCGACACACTCTCCACAACGGATGCATCTCTCTTTTTTGTAGGCCAAAAAGGGTGCCGGTTCAATGCCCTCCGGGTTGTGGCACCACTGGCAGGACAGTGGGCATCCTTTCATAAAAACCGTGGTTCGGATTCCCGGGCCGTCATGTATGGCATATCGTTTAATGTCGAATATGATGCCTGTCGTCATGATTTCATATATATATCAAGGCTGATGCTAATTTGATAAATACAGAGAGAAAATAAAGGGTCTACATTTGACCCTTGAAGAGAACACACATAACCTATTCCTTTACCCTTTCCACATATTCACCAGTTCTCGTATCTATTTTAACGAGTTCTCCCTCCTCAATAAAAGTGGGAACCTGTATTGAATATCCTGTTTCAAGGGTTGCAGGCTTGGTGTCTCCCGAAGCAGTATCACCTTTTACCCAAGGATCGGCTTTTTTTATCCTTAAATTAATAAAGTTTGGCAGTGAAATACCTATGGGTTTTCCGTCAAAAAGCAAGACATTACAAACCGTATTTTCCTTTAAATAACTTTTAGATTCAGCAATCTGATCTTCAACAAGGAATTCCTGTTCATAATTACTGGTATTCATAAAGCAATACCCTTGATCGTCAGAATACAAATATTCCATCTCAATCTCTTCAAGATCTGCTTCATTAAATTTTTCACCTGATCTGTAAGTCCTGTCAAATCTGGTACCTGTTATCATATTTTTCAGCGTACATTTATAAAGAGCCTGTCCTTTACCAGGTTTAACAAAATCGAATTTCACAATCACATAAGGCTCTCCGTCAATTTCTATTTTAAGCCCCTTTCTTAAATCACCACTTTCATACATAGTTTAATAAACCTCCGTTACTTATAATAAATTCGTAATCGTTCACGGAACGTTGAAATTAGAAAATAGAAATTGGAAATTTGGCCTTCATGTTTTTGTAGTGTTGATGAACGCATTCAATATTGGACCAAGTTTTTCAATTATTGCTTTGTATTCTGTGGCGTTCAACCAGATCAAACTTTTCTTTTGATAAGGCTTCTGCCAATTTGTATACATCCAACTCGTAAACTCGTTTCATCTCCCCCGAATTTCTACTTTCTAATTTCAAGTTTCAAGCCGTGAGCGGCTACATAAATTCACATTTTATGCCGTGTTGATTTCTTTTTCAGCACTTCGTACTTTTTTAACAAAGCGCTTTATTTTCTCGAAATCCTTTTTAAACCTTATCAAACCCCCGTTTTCATCTTTAGCGTTAGTTCCTGTACAACTATCAACACCTGCAGGTCTAACATACGTAATACCATCAAACACATTATCAGGTGATATACCGCCGGCTAAAATTACAGGTATGCTACTCGAGTGAACAAGTTCAAGTGCCATATCCCAGTCACAGGTTTTCCCGGTAATTCCTATAAACCCGTTTACAGGTTGCTGGTCAGTCGATACATTTGATTTTGCTGTTAATAATGTGTCAGTAAGAAAAAAATCGCTTACCGGTTCAAATATTCGAGCCAGTTCAATAGTTTTTACAGTTTCTGTCCTGCCTGGCTGTGCGATTGGAATAGACCGCATAATCTTGATTTCAGGAAAATTTTCTCTCACGTTTTTTTGCAAACGCAACAGTTCTTCATAGTTTTCATTAACATTGTTATGATTTGAAAGATCATCACAAAAATGAACAATATCCGGCCTGTAATAAGCGAGCACTTTAAAAATGATTTCCGCTTTTTTAAACAAAGGTATCAAACTGCTCTTGGAAGTCGTCCCCTTTATATTTTCTATTGTTTCCTTAATTAGTGGAACTTTCCAGTTATCTTCAGAAACAATAACACTGCCTATATGATCTACACCAAGTTCGATAAGCTGTTTTGCCTCGGCAGGTGTCTGTACTTCATAAATCTGTGTAATAATTTTTCCCATTTCTACCTAAAGCCGCAGTCAGTAAATAAGAATTCAGTTGACATTTTGGGCTCTGTCTAACATATTCAGCCTGTTTTAACAAACCGTTTTGTAATTCTTTTAATGATGATGAATTAGCAAAAAATATAACCGATGGTGCCCGCAGGAAATGCCCTTGGGGTGCATCGTTCCAAGTTTCATGCCATCAAGGATAACTATGATTTTAATCATCGACTTTGGATCTCAATATAACCAGCTCATTGCACGCCGTGTGCGAGAATTCCATATTTATTGTCAGATTGAACCTCCTGATATTACAATAGATTACATTAAATCGCTTAATCCTGACGGTATTATACTCTCAGGAGGTCCATCAAGTATTTATGAAAAACAAAGCCCGAAAATAGATACAGCAATATTTGATATGAAAATTCCCATACTCGGAATCTGCTACGGCATGCAGTTTATGATAGATTCAATAGGCGGAATTGTTAAAAGGGCTGAAAAGCGTGAGTATGGCTTTGCAGAATTTAATATTAAATATAAGGGAGATCTTTTTAACAGTGTCAATACACCGGCAAAGTGCTGGATGAGTCATGGTGATTCAATTGATAAATTGCCCGGCAGTTTCAAAATAACTGCTTCCACTTTAAACACTAAAGTTGCAGCAATTGAACATAAGAAAAAAAAGTTTTATGGTCTGCAATTCCACCCCGAAGTTGAGCACACTACTCAGGGTAAAACCATTATTCGAAATTTTCTTTTTAAAATATGCGGATGCAAGCGCTCCTGGACCATGAAATCTTTTGCAAGAGATGCTGTTTCTCAAATAAAGGAAACTGTAAAGGATAAAAAGGTTATACTCGGCTTAAGTGGCGGTGTTGATTCCTCGGTCACTGCCTTGCTCCTGCATCGTGCTGTCGGGAAAAACCTTACCTGTATATTTGTAGATAATGGGTTGCTTAGAAAGAATGAAGCAAACAAACTGAAAAAGACTTTAAAACAGAATCTTCAAATTAATATCAGGTTTGTAAGCGCAAAAAATAAATTTTTAAAACCACTTGCAAATATCATCGATCCGGAAAAAAAGCGCAAGATTATCGGAAAAATCTTTATGGAGGTTTTTGAAGCCGAGGCAAAAAAAATAAAAAATGCTGTATTTTTAGCCCAGGGAACATTGTACCCCGATGTTATTGAATCAATATCTGCTTTTGGAGGCCCTACTTCTGTAATAAAATCCCACCATAACGTAGGCGGTCTTCCAAAAAAAATGAAATTAAAACTTGTGGAACCTTTGAAATATCTGTTTAAGGATGAAGTGCGCCTTCTGGGCAGGGAACTCGGTCTTGATGAAGAATTGATTCAGCGCCAGCCTTTTCCGGGGCCTGGCCTTGCAATCAGAATCGTTGGAAAAGTTACAAAAAAACGTCTTTCTATTTTGCGGGATGTAGATGATCTCCTGCTTGACGAAATAAGGAAGGCAGGCTATTATAATAAATTATGGCAATCATTTGCTGTACTTTTGCCCCTTAAAAGTGTCGGTGTAATGGGAGATATGCGAACCTATGAAAACATCGTTGCGATCAGAGCAGTTACCAGTAAAGATGCAATGACGGCAGATTGGGCAAGGTTGCCTCATAAATTTCTCAGCAGGATATCAAACAGGATAATAAATGAGGCAAATGGTGTAAACAGGGTGGTTTATGATATCAGCTCAAAACCGCCCAGTACAATAGAATGGGAATAGGTAAAATGTCAGAAGAAAGATCTAAAGAATTTCAAATCCGTATTGATGAAGAAAGCCCTGATACTGTTTTTCAGGATGAAATTAAAAATCTTCGTCTTGAAAAATTAAGCAAACGTGTCACAATCATCGCCATTTTAATACCTTGCTTTATATGCATTCTTCTTCTTTTAGTCTATTTTGATTTACGAAGCAAGGTCACTGCCAATCAAAGCACGGGTACAATGAATATCCAAAGCATGTCAAAGGATTTTGATACAAGACTAAACAAGCTTTCATCACAACTATCAGAAATCGAAGAGTCTCTTGCCTCAAATATTTCCTCTTATGAAAAAAAAATATCATCATTGAAATTCAGAATTTACAAGGTGGAAAATAAGAATAAAAAATTAATTTCTTCTAAAGCATATAAGCAAGATCAGGATGTTCTGAAAAAAGAAATAAATAATTTTTCAACAAAATTAGATAACCTTGACGTTATTTTTTCCGGGAAACTGACAGGGTTATCCGCTGAACAAAATGCTATAAAAAAGGATCTTGTCAAATTAACTGCCGATATCTCAAGCCTTTCCTCTCAAAAACAAATAAATCGAATATTTCTTGATGATCAATTAAAAAAGCAGGAGAAAAATCAACGGCAAGAGTTAAATCAGATAAAAAAAGAGCTCGAAAAAAAGTTACTGTCAATGCAAAAACAGTTAAATGAATTTGATAAAAGACTTAAGTTATCCGGAAAAAAATCTCAAAACACATCTAAGCCCGTTTCTCCTGTAAAACCACCAGTTAAAAACACCCCTGAAAAACCCGGAAAAATTATTGAAAAGGATCTGTAACCAAAAAAAGGCAGAAGGCAGGAAGGCACAAAGGCAGAAGTAGAAAAAATCTGTTACTTTTAAGCTATTTTTCTTTGCATTATCATGAACTCAGAATCTTTACATAAACTACTTAATTTAGTTGCCACAGGCAAAATATCTGTTGATGATGCAGCCAGAGATCTCCGGCATATTTCATTTGAAAATATTGACTTTGCTCAAATAGATCACAACAGATCTCTTCGTAAAGGTTTTCCTGAAGTCGTCTTCGGCCAGGGAAAGACAGCTGAACAAATTATTAGCATAATTGAAAAGATACTCCAACAAGAAGACATTGTTCTTGTTACCAGGGTCAACCGGAATAAAGCGGATAAAATCAAATCTCACTTTCCTGATATCGAGTATCATGAAGATGCTAGAATGATCGTTTTTAAGAAAAATAAAATTCCTGTGCAGGGAAAGGGAAATATTTTAATATTATCAGCAGGAACATCTGATATTCCAGTCGCAAAGGAGGCATACCTTACTGCCGAAAATATGGGAAACCAGGTAGAAGCTGTTTTTGATGTAGGAGTGGCAGGTATTCACAGACTCTTTAATTATAAGAAAAAGATCGACGATGCGTCCGTTCTTATTGTTGTTGCAGGAATGGAAGGAGCCCTTCCCAGCGTAGTGGCAGGGATGGTATCGCAACCGGTTATAGCTGTCCCAACGAGTGTCGGTTATGGAGTCAGTCTCGGAGGGTTAACTGCCTTGTTTGCAATGTTAAATAGTTGCAGTTCAAATGTTGCTGTAGTAAATATTGATAACGGGTTTGGTGCAGGATATTTTGCATCAGTAATAAACCGGATGGCTAAGTAAAAAGTTTCATCTACTTCGTTGTAGCGGTTTTTCAGGAACTCGACATACTATAGCGTCCCTGAAAAACCACTACGCCTTGTATATGAGGCTTTTTACTACGCCAAACGGCGCTTATATTTATTTAAAACACTCTTTTGCTTTCGCAAGACTTACCGCTCCGAATCCCAGTGAAAATGACAGGGTTGTATCCATATCTATTTTTCTTTTCTCAGTTTCTGCTTCATCTCTTAGCTTCCAGGCTTTTTTGCTTATCTCAAAAGAAGTGTAACATTTAGTCACAGCATTAAAAAAACAGCTGTTTTTATTTTCTGCTTTTTTAAGGAGCTCAAGCATATTCTTTGACTCAATGAGCAGCTTTCCAAAATCATTATAAGATATTTTTGCTTCTATACCATTTTGCATTTTTGTTAATAACTTCAGCAATTCCTCTTCTTCAAGTATCGGTTTAGGTTTCTGTGAACAATTTAAAGTAACGAGTAACGTAAACATCAGCAACGTAACAACCAAAGTCATCTTTTTCATACGATTATCCTCAATCAGATTGTAATTTGTGATTCCTTATTTCTCTAACCCCATCAATTTTATCCGTTTTCACAGCAACAATACCGTATTTGATAAGAATTGGCAAGTAAAACTTAATACCACTTTATAAACATTATCGGCACATGTTTAAAAATCTTTAGTTTTATCTATTGGCAATAATATGATAAAGCGCACCCGGCGTATCTATTTAGGAATTAAATGTTTTGGCAAACAAAAAAGGCAGGACCAAACAAAGCCCTGCCTTTACAATCAATTTTTCCATTATTTTAATCTTTTGAACTTACCGTAAACTCTTTCCTACCCGCATTACTCTGAATTTTCGGCGAACGAACTTAGCTTGGGAAATCCATCTCCAATAGTCATCCGGAAAACAATATCTGGCACCAATTCCAAAAGGGTAAAAAACGACCACATCGTGTATTTCTTCACACCATACGACTTCTACATGGCAAAGATTTGAACCTGAAAAACCAGTTGAATGATTTTTTTTAACACAAATCTCTGTCCCCGGCCGGATGGGAATATCCGATTCAAAATAGATTCCGCTGCTGCTATTAAATATTCTTGCTTCATTATACTTTTCCGAATTGCAATTGCTAAAAACAATTGGGATTTCATTTTCAAAACACGAACACTCTCTTTCTTCATATTTAGGGTACATTTTAAATTCCCTATTATTAAATATATTTAGATGCTCGACGTTCAGTGCTTTTTCTTATTAACTTCAAAAATTCGAGGGTTTCTGCGATTCGCTTCGCTTCTTCGGAATCTGTAAGATCTTCTTTCTGGAAAATGATTTGCGCCGGAACTTCTGCGCCTATCAATTACTGAGCGCCTACCGCCGTTATCATTTAAAGTATCGAGCATTTTATCTGCCACATCTTTCTGATCTGATTTTTTTAGTATTTTTTAATTCCACCAAATCTAATATACGATTATCCCGTCAACAAGATCGCAGGGTTCGGTAGGCTTAATTGCGATGATCGATGCAGGACCGAATTTCCAACCATCGAATTTGCGATCACAATCAAACACAGCAGAACCATCAACAGGACCAAACACATCTGTAAAATCGCATTCCTCGCGGTTTTCATCAATAAGCTGCGAAATGGAAAATATCCGAAATTCAGGTGTCATGCTCTTAAGGTATCCGTAAATCGATTTATGTTGATTGGACACGTTGTCTTGCCAGTTTAGCACCTTTAATACATGAAGATTACCCACCACAACAAGCATTTTTGCTTTGGGATTTTTGTGGAAAACTTGCACTATTGACCCTGCCATCCATTTATCGCGGCTCATTTTCCTACGATATTTAGATGTTGGCAGATCGAGGGCAATTGTTTTTGGTCTGATGTTCGGATCAAGAGTGGCTAATTTTATCAGCAAGTTTCGGTATCCGGAACAATCTATCTTAGGGGGTATCTGGATATCAGTCAGTTTCTTTCCGGTCTGAATAAAATTGTCAATATTGGCTTGCTGATTGAAAGCAATCTCCATACCGATATGAGTTACACCAGCATCATGCAATGCCGGAATAAGCTCTGACAGAAATTGGAGAATTGCCGGTTTCTTATGAGTTGTCCCAAGAAAAACGATATGGTGAGTTTTCAGCTTTTCGAGAATAAACGATTGAGCATTGGTATTGACTTTATAATCACTACCACTCACAATTGAGTTACATATGAGGTAAAATGGAATGATGAGCAGGAAGATTTCAAACCTCTTATTCATTGTAACCTGCCATATATTATTTTTTAAGCATCCTGTGGATTTTTATAATTCTTTTTAACTTCCTTCAGCTTTTCAAAAATTTCTTCAAAGGTAAAAATACCTTTTTAAAGCAATTGCGTCAATACTTCAATCTGAATCGAGTTTGAAATTAATAGTTCTTCAAAAGAGGCTAGTTCTTTTGGGTCAAGCTTTTCTGCCGTTGAGACCCCTTTATTAATTATGGGCAAATCTTATCATTATGATTGTGGGAAAGCAAGCAGACTGATTCTCATAATCGTTTGATCTTTTTGAGTAAATAGAGCACCAGGAAAGAATCAAGAGAAAAAGTTAACTTTTTTTAGGCAAAACTCCACCATTCCGGTCAAAGCCGGTTTTTGAAATTTATATTAACTGGGTCTAAAAATTACGTTTTTAGTTATTTGCATTTCGGCCTTACAGGTGGAAACCCCTGTCCATTATGTCCGACTTTGGCAAACTGGTTTGACTAGATCTCTTGAATTTTCAAGGATCAGAGCACCTTGGAGCCATAATCAAAGAGTTCGGACGGACAGGGTGAGGCATTCTATTTGAAGCCGTCAATAGTATCCTCATGTCTGGGGAACATTGCGGCAGTTTATATTAAAGCCATCCTGTCCGCCGAAACCGCGAAGCCCTTAAACGCAAAGATTAAATCCAGTGTGGATCCGGGCTTATAGTTTAAGCTTTATCTCATATAGCTCCTGTACCATATTTCGCCATTGGCCTAAAGGACGATCATTTTTAAAAGCAGCTTCGAGTGCACCTGCTTTATTCCATTTATTTCGGAGGTAGGGCCAGGTCATTAGATAATAACCCGCCCGTTCTTCCGGTTTGACTTTAGTATTACGCAGTTGCTGTGGCATATAGATTTGTGAAGTCCTCATCAGACACATAGCCATACGGAGATAGCGGCGGCCAATACCAAAGTCAGCATGTTGTCCGGCTGCCTCACGGCGTTTGTAGTCTGCCATCAAATCTTCCGGACCATGCAAACCCATGTGCAGGGCCGACTGAACCACATAGTCTTTGAGAATACGATTGCAGCGTTTTGCTACTTTACCTGTACGGGTTTTACCCTCGGAGCCACCGGTCTGTTTGACCCTGGGAATAATGCCTGAGTATGAAACCAAATTGTTTAATGGCTTTTGCTTATATGGATCTCCTATCTCAGCGGAGACTCCTGCAGCCAGAACGATACCGATTCCACGAACAGTTGTCAGAAAGGCACCCTGTGTTTGCGCAAGCCATACGGCAATTTCGTTTTCAAGCTGGTTAATACTCTCTTGCAGGCACCTGAAATGCTTGACATGCTGAGCCAGTGAAAGCTGGAGGGTAAAGATATATTCATCCGGCGTATTGAGCACGCATGCAGCATATTCTTGAAGCCTGGCAGAAGTATCTTCAGGCTTTGATGTGCCATATCGATGCAAGACTTCAATAAGCTTATGTCGTTTCCTGCGACGTATCTGGAGTGGACTGAATCGGTTTTCCATGAGATACAACGAGCTTTCTGAAAATGGCGGGATTCCACTATTTTTCTCATCCAGAAAGCCAGGAAAGAGACGATCAACAACTGTATGAATCCGATTTCTCTCTTCCGTTGACATGGAAACAAGTTTTCTTCTGTGGCGAACCAATGTACGAAGGTTACGATAGATACCGGATTGAGCAGGAGAACAGTTGGCCCTCCGGTTAAGCAGCATTGTAGCAATACCCATTAAGTCTAAACGATCGGTACTGGCTTGTATATTTGCTCGTTGTTCCTTGGCATCATGGGCGTTGACACCAGCGACTATCCATCCTCCGGATCGTAAAGTGTTTGCAAAGTTCTCCGCATAGGACCCGACATCTTCACCGCCAAAGAAGACATGTTTAGGATCAATGCAACGATGGCTGCAAGATCGGGTTACCTGTTCGGTAAGGTACGCGATGCCTTCCGGGGAGTTTTTAATGGAAAACGGTTTTCTGAGAATACGGCCATAGCCATTACAGAACATCACAATATGATCCTTTTTGGCGTAATCGATTGGCACGCACATAATTTTTTCATTGTTTCCGGCTTCTTCAAACATACTAAGCAGCTCTTGACTTTGGTTTACATAAATGTTTTTCTTTTTCACGGCGAAGCTCCTTTTTTGTTTTTGCAGCTGCTTCATTGCAGACTGCTTTTAAATTATGCCACCGGTATACTCGGATGGCTAATAAACAATGGAGCTTCACCTACATTATGTTAAAAATTTTAACTAACGGGCTTTGGTTAACAGCAAAATATGTAATAGTGGCCTAAGTTATAAAGTCGGGGAGGCGAGC
>Ga0255437_1023_pt1 | contig 12343 bp, 10 predicted proteins | sample ANMaggSeSYBR02I4_FD_182644 | JGI IMG/M metagenome (GOLD analysis project Ga0255437, IMG submission 182644) | Sediment cell enrichment communities from methane seep in Santa Monica Basin, California, United Staets - ANME aggregate JGI... | ecosystem: Environmental > Aquatic > Marine > Cold seeps >... | reverse complement strand
CCAGGTTGCAGAAAACCGACACTTTGCTTTTTTCAACATCTTTTTTATCGGCAAGTTGCCGCAATGCGATTATTTCAGCATGATCTGTTTCGTTAATAATAGTTCCTTTTGAATGAATTCGTGAACCTGTAACCAACACCTTGTTTTGATACACCATCACACATCCCACAGGAAATTCGCCCTTTGATAACGCTTTTTCCGCCAGACTTAGAGCTTTCTTCATGAAATATTCATAATTCATATAATTTTAACGTCTTTTAAAGTCGGATAACCGGAAAATTGTTTGTGAAATTCATCGTCGTGCCTTGTAGCGATAGTGTTTTTCTATAAAAAGCACAAATTTCATTATTAAGAAACTAAAAACTACAATCAAACTGTTTTTACTGCCTATCAATTCCAGCTTGACACATAATGCTTATTCCGCCTATAATTTTCTGAACTTCTTAGATGCTTTGCAATTTTCAGTCATTTGAGCCAATTTCAAAACGTCCCCTTTTGTCCGATATCTGCGTCAGGCTCAAATTTTAATCCTCGAAATACTACATGTATTCCTGTGGTTAAAATTTTTACCTTCCTTGATCTCGAACAGATAAGCGGAGACTTCGAAATTGAACATTTTGAAACTGCCTCATTTTCATACAAATTCAGTAATAAACTTTCGACAGTTCATTGAGACGGAAAGGAGGACTCAAATGAATATTCGGATAATCGTTTCCCTTATGGCCGTATTGCTATTTGCCGGACCTGCCGTGGCAGATGGAACAGGCGGACGCCTTGTAGAAGTGAACGGTAAAGTGTGGATACAGGCCACAGAAGCCGATAAAACCATAGCCAGAGCAGGGATTACACTGGCTCCTGGAACAAAAATACTTACTGGTCCTGACGGAAAGGCGGAAATATCATTAGAAGATGGTTCTATTATAGTTGTCCAGCAAAATTCCTCCATGGTGCTTTCAGGCATCAAACGTCAAAAGAAAAAGAAGACGTCAATCCTGATTTTTTTTGGCAGGATCTGGAATAAGGTCTCCACTGCTGTCGGAGGGCGGGCAGGATACGAAGTTAATACGCCTATTGTTGTGTGCGGAGTGCGTGGAACTGAATTTGAAACTGCGGTTGCTGACGATGGTTCCGTGCGTGTAAGAGTGGATGAAGGCACGGTCAATGTGACAGGTGATGGAAAAGATAAGACAGTCAATAAGAACCAGGAAATTGACGCCGATACAGACGGAGTGGGTAAAATTCGCAGTGCCAAAGAAAAGACTGATTGGGAGAAATGGCAAAATGAAAAACGTGAGCGATTAAAGACCAACGGCCGAAGTATTATGGATAATGTTAAAAGTCGAATAATGGTTCGCAAGGAAAAGCTGGAAGCTCTCAGAGCCAGGCAAAAAGATATAGAAGAAAAGCGTAAGCTTGCCCTGAAGCGTGCGCAAGAGGGTGACCAAGGTGCCATTGAGGAGATCCGGCGATATAATGAAGAATTGGTAGTCATTGCAGATGAAATTGCAGATCTGGGCGATGCTGCCGGTTGCCAGTTTGGTCTTGTGGACCACTTTGCGGATCTGGCGACCGACCCACGTTTCCAGATGATCGATGGCAAGTATGTTCAGGCCGAAGCAGCCAGCATGCTGCGTATAAAGGCAATGTTCGACAAGATGATTGAAGAAGGCACTGATATTTCCATGGAAGCAATGGAGAAGATGCTTGATGAAATGAGTGACGGCCAGAGAGGTAGCCTGAAGTTTGATAAGGGTTCGTCCAAAGACGACCTTTTTGGAAACGAGAATAAAGAATGATGGCATCCGTCGTTTTATTCAAAGACTTTCAAATAACTAAATCATAACCTCTTGATATGATTGATAAGTTATTTTCGGTTACAGTACCGTAAAACAGCATACTGTAGCTTTTTTTGAATACAACAGAGAATAAATGCAATTACAAAGGACAACTCCCGTCAATTTCAAAAGCATAGATTATTCTTGACTCCATTTCAGCCCGCCTGGAGGAAATGTGCTCAAATTGAATATCCGCAACCCGCTTCGCAAGTTGCTGTCTGTCAGGTATTGATTCAAAACCGCTTGAAATAACCTCATTTGTATAGCCGTCAAGGACATCTGCATCTTCACCGTTTGTTATAACAGCGATGGGTATCTGGTAAGGAACGACAAGTCTTGATGCCGCCAGCACAGGCCGATGCCGGGTTACCAGTGAGCCAGGGCTGTATTTTATTATCATGCAGATCTTATCTAACAATGTAACCAAGAAATCAATCTTTACAACGGCCTTGTTTGCGCCTGCACTTACAGGAAGCTCGCAGCGTGATTCGATCTCATTTTTATTGTAGCCCTTCTTTTCTACAAGCAGCCGTGCCAGTTTTTGCCTGTACCTCTCATCATGTGTATCTTCGATGGTTTCACCTGTTATAAAATCGACAAGCTCGCCAAGAATTAAGTGGCCCGAGTTCATTTCAAAAAATTCCTCTTTACATATAAAATAGTCTTTGAAATAATAAAAAATTATGTCTATTCGAGAAGAATTCGAAAAACGCGAAAAAAATTTTATGTCCCCTTTTGGATGTTTAAGTGCCGACACAAAAGGTCGCATAAAAAAGGAGGAGCTCTGTCCCGTTCGAACAGCCTTTCAGCTGGACAGAGATCGAATTGTTTATTCAAATGCTTTCAGACGGTTAAAGCATAAAACACAGGTCTTTTTGTCTCCGCTGGGTGACGAATACAGAACACGTCTTACACATACCCTGGAGGTTGCTCAAATTGCAAGGACAATAGCACGCGCAATGTTTTTAAATGAGGACCTTGCTGAAGCCATTGCTCTGGGCCATGATCTCGGTCATACGCCATTCGGCCATAGCGGCGAAACCGCACTTAAGGAAATCTTTTCCCATGGGTTTTCTCACAATGAGCAGAGTCTCAGAGTTGTAGAAATGCTGGAAAATAAGGGGATGGGGCTTAATCTTACATATGAGGTTCGGGATGGAATTTTAAAGCACTCCAAAGGATATGGAAAGATTATCCCGGATGATCCAGATGAGCAGGCATGCACAATTGAAGGCAGGATTGTAAGGGTTGCAGATATTATGGCTTATTTGAATCATGATCTGGATGATGCAATACGAAGCGGTGTTATCACCTTTGACCAGGTGCCTGATTCATGTGTGAAAAATATCGGACGTACCCATTCAGAGCGGGCAACAGCCATGGTCAAGGATCTGATTTTTTCAAGCTCGGAGCAAGATGGGGAACTTCAATTGCGCATGAGCGATGAAGTATATTCCGCCATGACAGCTTTAAGACAATTCCTTTATGATAATGTTTACCGTTCCGCCAGTGTCCATAATGAGTTTGTAAAGGCAAAGAAGATTCTGTCCGAGCTTTATTCCTATCTTCTTGACAACGAAATGATGCTTAAAAAAGAACTTGCAGGAATGAAAATGGCGGATTTCATTTACAAAAATCAGCCAAAAGAACTGTCGGTTTGCGATATTATTGCCAGCATGACAGACCGATATGCCATGAACCTTTATTCCAAGCTCTTTTTCCCTTCTCCCCTTGTTTGACGGTAAACGATGCATCTGTTTCTTGAAAAAGCAATTGCTCAAATTGATATTGATGGTTTTTTAAAGCAATTAAGAGCTATCTATGCCTCGATGGATCTTAAATACAGCGAAGCCGCTGCATATTACGAATTCAATTGTACAGGGTGCGAAGATAACTGCTGTCTGACTCGCTTCTACCATCACACTGTTTTGGAATACCTTTATATTCTTGAAGGATTCTATAATCTCGATTCTGAAAAACAGACCGAAATTAGAGCAGGTGCGCTGGAAGTAAGACAAAAATCGGTTGAAGCCGACACAAAAGGAAAACCGGTTCGCCGGATGTGCCCACTTAATTCCGGCGGCAAATGCATACTCTATTTGCATCGCCCAATGATATGCAGGCTGCACGGCATTCCCCACGAACTCCATAAACCCGGTCGGGGCATAGCGTATGGACTGGGATGCGAAGCCTTTTCAAAGTATTGCAGCGAAAAAGATTACTACAGGTTTGACCGGACACCTTTTTACATGGAGATGGCCTCTTTGGAAAAAGAATTGAAACAGGCCGCAGGTATCACAACGAAAGTAAAGATGACGGTAGCGGATATGTTGGTATAACTGCGGGTTTTAAAGGTTTTTAATTTACTTCTCAAGTACCTTTTGAAGTGGTTTGATCATTTCTTTTTTCATTCTCTTATTAACTTCTTTTCTGAATGCCGGTAATTTTGATAGAAGTTGCATTATCGCATTTCGAAGTCGCATTTTATATTTTTTCTGAGGGAAATCAAATGTCCCAAGTTTTTTATAAGCCATATAATCAGCTCTGAATGGAAAGCGAAGCCTTCCCCAGATTTCATCTCTGAAAATTTTCGTCCCGCCGACACCGAGAAAAGTAGGCGGTTTGAAATAATTGTTATCAGCAAATTTAACAAGACGATTGGTAAGACATTGCAACAAGCTGTCAATTTCAGCCGAATCTCCATATTCATCAGTTACGAAACCGCCGGAATTTGAATGTTGAATCTCAACATAAGCTTCCAGGACTTGCGTAAGGTTAGGTATCTGGCTTAATGGGCCTGAAATGATAAACCCTACCTGTTTTCCAGCCAACGATGGCTGATGGCCATTAAAAAAAGATCTGTCAAAAAACATTTTGCATCTTGCAGATAAATACCTGTCTTTTATTGTTCCTGCCCAAACAAGTATATCCGCAGCCTTTACCTTTTTATTATAAAAATCGATATAGTCATCCTTTCCTTCATAGACGCATTGATTATCGTACCCGCAATGAATGCATCCCAGACATGATCCTTTGATATGTAAATCACGCAAATTGATTGTTTCAATTTCTGTAGAAAAGGATGCTTTAAATCTTTCAATCATCCTTATCAGATTTTTATGGTGACTTTCAATATCCGCCACAATCAGAATCTTCTTATTACCGACATCTGTCTTGTTCTTTACATCACCTGGATTATAGTCAAAATTTCGCCAGCTAATCGGCATATATCTTTTTGATGTTGGAGTATTGTTTCTAATTGTGTCAAAAAAGTTCTCAGCAAACAGACGCAATCTTTTTCTTTCTTTTGTTTTCATCAGATCATACATATCAGCAGAAAACGATCCGGCAAATCTCATTTTAAAATCGTCGCAAACAGCATGCATATAATTGTGAGCAGTATGATCAAAAAAATGAATAGATGTTGATAAAAAGGCTGTGTACTTATTTTGGAAAGTATCTTCTACACCTTTTTCTGTAATCAGCTCAATAAATCTTTTATAGTTAGCAGGCACGAGGAAAAAATATACAGGTGAAGCCCATAATATGCCATCTGAAATACTGATCTCATCAAGAATATCCTGAAAAGCCTGTGCATCTTTTTCAATCTTTCTAATTTTTTGAGAGATGTTAAGAATTTTCAGTTCATGCTGTGGCAATTCTTTTTGGATGTAATGAACATACTGCATTGTAACGCTTGTTATGCCTTTGGGGCTCCCATTCAAGACACTGATTTTCATTGCGACAACTCCTTTTATTTGATATTTCGATTACTGACAACTGAACCGAATGGGTTGGGGATACTCCAGGTTAAAACTCAAGTTTTGCATTTACAGATTTGCATAAAAGACATGTTAATGCAACCTGCGGCATAAAATGCCTTTTTTCTCCAACTGTACACAGAGATAATAAGTGCAATAAATCCTGACGGTTTCGTAAAAAGTCCAACTTCTGCGTTGTGCTGCATTTCGCAATCATTCAACGTACCATTAGTACGCCTCATGATTACAAAATTTGCACGCCTTGAATTTGAACTTTTTACGAAACCGTCTAAATTGGACTTTTTGCGACGCCATCAAACTTGTTTTAGAGACAATCTCAAAAATGTCTGAATGTTTTAAAAAGAGAAGATGAATAGTGAGAAGCTAATTTGAAACAGTTAATTGACAATTCAAGCTTTGACAACATTTCCACCCCGGATTTCACGCTTTCGGTTTGCATGCTTGCAAGCGGAAGTAAGGGTAATGCGATATATGTTTCCGACGGCTCAACCTCAATTCTTGTTGATGCAGGACTTTCAGGAATTGAAATTCAACGCAGGCTCGACACAAACGGACTTTGTCCTGAAGACCTGGACGCCATTATTGTATCCCACGAGCATTCAGACCATATTCAGGGTGTAGGTGTTCTTTCCCGTCGTTTTAATATACCGGTTTATATAAGTCGCAAAACAAAAGAAGCCTCACAACAACTAGGAAGTATTTGCGATCTGAGATATTTTGAGTGCGGCACGGCCTTTAACATTAACAATCTGTTTTTACATCCTTTTTCAATATCTCATGACGCCGTAGACCCGGCAGGCTTTACCGTAGAAAAAAGCGGAACAAAAATAGGTATTGCAACCGACCTTGGTATTGCAACTTTAATGGTCAAGGAGCATCTAAAAGAATGTGCTCTTCTCATTCTTGAGGCTAACCATGACCCGGACTTGCTGATAAACGGCCCATATCCCTGGCCTTTAAAACAGCGTATCAAAAGCAGAACCGGACATCTTTCCAACAATGACTCGGCAACTCTTCTAAAAGAGCTTCTCCATGACCGCCTTTGCCATGTAATCCTGGCCCACCTGAGTGAAACAAATAATACTCCTGAAAAGGCATTAAGTACGGTTGAAAATGCATTAAACAACTGCAAAGCACGTCTTTATGTGGCAAGTCAGGATAGATGCACAGACTTATTATATCTTAAATAAAGGGATAGAAGGTACCCGTCTTCGCCTCCGGCTACGCCGAGGCAGGGAAAGGCACAGAGGCACAAAGGCAGAAGAAAAAAGTAAAAAATCCACGCACAAAAGACGTGGGTTTAAAAATTAAATAAATAAATTTTTATTTTGTGAAGATAAATCGCAGAAAATTTCTTAAATATTCTTTATGCTCCCTACCGGCATGCCTGGCTGCTGACGCTTTTTTTATTGAAAGAAAATGGGTCGGAATTAAAAAATTAACTGTCGGTAAAAATCCTTCTCATAGAATTGTACATTTTACCGATCTTCACCACAAGGGAGATAAATCCTACCTGTCCGGTGTAATGGATAAAATTAATGCGTTGTGTCCTGATTTTGCCTGTTTCACCGGAGACCTGGTTGAAGATAAAGTCTATTTATCAGAAGCCCTGTCGATTTTAAGCAGGATTTCCTGCCCCTTGTTTGGCGTCCCAGGCAACCATGAATACTGGAGCGGTGTTTCTTTTGATGAAATTGCAAAGGTTTTTGATGCAACCGGCGGCAAGTGGCTGATGGATCAGGAGGTAACTACAAATGCGGGAAGAGTTGCCATAACCGGTTCAACCGGACACAACATCGATTTGAAGCAAAAATTAAAAGCCAATAAGCATTTACTGCTGACTCACTATCCCGTCTTTGTTGAAAAACTTGAAAGCATAAAATTTGATTTGATACTGGCAGGGCATTCACACGGAGGGCAAGTACGTATTCCTTTTTTGGGTGCAGTGATTCTTCCTTATAATGTCGGCAGCTATGACAAAGGCCTGTTTAAAACCGGTTCAGGCCCCCTTTATGTAAATCCGGGTATCGGCTGTTATCTTTTGCCTGTACGCTTTTGCTGCAGGCCTGAGATAACAGTTATTCAATTTTGATGGCGTCGTAAAAAGTCCAATTTATTCAAACGATTTCCTTAAGCCTCCGTACAAAGCTATGAATCCGGCTACAGGTAACACTAAAAGCACCGACCGGCAAAAAAATACTTAAGCATAATCTATAAGTTTATAAATCAACACCTTTTCTTTCTTGCCTTTGACCTTGACAGCAGACAACTGCTCGGCGGTAAAGTCGCCGGTTAGAAGACTATTAGTGGTTTGACTAAGGATGATATCACAGGAAAACTCCTTGGTAAGCCCCATGATTCTTGAGGCCAAATTCACTGTGTCGCCTACAAGGGCATATGAAATCCGGTCTTTGCTCCCGATATTGCCTGCCAAAACAGCTCCCGTATGAATGCCGATCCCGTGTTGGAGTGGATTAACTCCTTGTTTCTCAAAGTTTTTATTCAATTCGATCAGTCGCCTTCTCATCTCCAATGCAGCCTTAACAGCCATATCCATATGGTCCTCATAGCTCACAGGGGCTCCGAATACCGCTTCAATCTCATCGCCAACATACTGGAGAACTAGACCACGGTTTTCTTTGATGGCTTCCGTCATCTGGGTAAAATATTGGTTCATTATGGTGACTACTTCTTTGGGATGCATAGATTCTACAAGTGGCGTAAAGTCCCTGAGATCAGAAAACAATAGAGTCGCTCTCTTCATCTCCCCATCCAGAGATATCCTTCCGTTCAGGATCTCATCTCGTATTTCCTGGCTGACGTATTTTCCAAAGGATTCCTTTATTGACTCAGATTCTTTTAATCCCTTAACCATTAGATTGAAACCTTCGGTGACAGATCCTATTTCATCATTTGATACAATCTCTACACGCACATCCAGGTTTCCTTTTTCCACTTCTTTCATGGCATTTGCGAGCTTATCCAAAGGGATGGAAACACTCGTGGAAACAAAGATCGATAATACAATGGAGAAAACAACACAAATAAATGTAATAATGATGATTTCCATAAATAAAGAGGAAAGGAGCTGGGCCCTGACTATGGCGTCAGCCTTGTGCAAAGCCTGTGCCTTTGCATAGGCTACAATACCAAGCAAGGGTAGAGGCACCAGGCTTATCGCAACAAACGCGATTAGAAGTCGATGATACACATGGGGCATAAAGGCGTCTTTCACCTGGCTCAAGTTTCCTTCAGGAAAAAATTTAGGTATGGATCCTCGCCAATATTTTTCTATAGTAAAATATAGAAAGAGAGCTGTGATTAAGCCTCCAACAAATGTAATACCAAAGAATTGTTTTAAACAAACAGTTAAATCAGGGAGGTCTATTCCATAAAGAATCTGGGCGGCGACCGGATGGAGCAGGCTAAAGATAAATCCTGCCAGGATCCAGACCAGAAAGCTTATTACTGCAATGGAAGCAGGTAATTGAATAGCCTTTCTTTTAAGTATTTGGGCGGATTCTTTGTCTATACTGTCAATTGACACTTCATCATTAGCAATCTGATACAAGGGCAAGGACAATCGCCTGGTAATCCACACGGAAGAGGAAAGAAGGAGACTGGTACTGATCAGAAAAAAAAGAGTATCATAATGAGGAGAAAGTTCCAGCTTGACCCAGGAGGGTTGATATATGATTAAAAAATAGAACCGGGTCAAAACGGCCCCGATTGCATTTCCAACCACGATTAAAAATATAATTGTCCATCTCATACTTCTTTCTTGTTTTGTGATAAGCATTTAAAAAAACCTTTCTTAAAGGTTTGGTGGGCCTGTTTACAATCGACCGGCGATCTTTCTAATGGCTCGCTTAAAAATAACCTAACATTTTAATGGGCCGATCCATTTAATAGGCCGATCCATCCTGCATAGCTGCGCCTGTCAGCCGTTTTTCTAGCGGGTTACTCGCTGGTTAAATAGTCTTCTGTTTCCAGCCCATGCGTGGATTTTCCTAAAAGTAAGCTTCTAAAAAGTAATCAGGATGTGAAATGATATTTTAACGCTACTTTTCCCAAAAACGCCCTGCATTTTTCGCTGTCTCCTCAGGCGCTGTGAATGTGGTCATATCCCCCAGCATTACTTCAAAACCGGTGTGGTCATTTCTAACCCACGGTGCGTAGTTGGAGCGAGCAAGGATCACAACACGCAGCTCGAGGGGTATCTTTTCATCTTCCACAAATAAGACCCCCAGGTTGTATCCGTTCCGGCAAAGACTTCGGTAAAACCTCTGGGTGTTTAAAATCCCCCTGGCAAGGTCTTCCCAATCCGAAGCTGCCAATTGGCGAAAAGATGTTATTTTTGGAAGTATTCCCCAGATTTCAAAAAATCCTTCGGGGGCAAAAGCAGCGGCCCATTCCCAGGCCCCGGTATTTCCTATATATCGGCTGCCCTCTTGCTTTTCATGCCGCAGATAATCTGAAAAAAGGTAAAACCCGGTTTCCTCAAAATAGCGCAGGGCTCTTTTGCCCAGGAAACGGTGATGGTTTGGGGCAATCCTGTCTGCGTTTATCTGCAGGTGGGGATGCAACAGCGAGCCGCCGGCTGAAGGAAGGTGGTTCTGGGTTATCGCCATGTAGGTTGCATCAGGATCGTTGGACAGGACATGATTGAGATATTTGCTGCAGTTTATAAAACTGCTGGTATATGATGATGAAGATGCCTTGCCTATCTCTACGAAATGGTTGTTATCAAAAAGGCTAACAGCCGAATAGGAGCCATAAGGAAAAAGATTCGGAAACAGGACCGATTCATCATTGACAAGGCGACGGTCATGTGAAATTTCAGGCAAAAGCTGAGGGGTCTTCGAGTTCACCTGGGGTTTACAAAACGGGCATTCGGATGTTTTTCCCGCATCAGGAGGCGGCTGGGGAAGAGTATCCGTACCCGCCTCTTTTTCATCAATTCGACTGAATGCGATTCTACTTGTACGCCATGTAATGGGGTTAGTGCGAATTTCAATTAGTTTTTCAACCACCTCCCCGGAAGGAGCAATGAACCTGGCTGAAACAGATTCCTTTTTAAAATTAAGGTTTGGAAAATTATCATTAGACATTGGCGTTTGATAAGCTCTACTCAGGTTGTGAGGTTCAGGGTTCAATGAAAGACTACTTACGTAGTCAGGTTGAAGCTGTTTAGGCTGAAGGCTGAAGGGGGCAGAATAACACGATTGCCGTGTTTTGCGGAAATTTTTGATTCTTGCACCAAACATGGCTTCAAAATGCGCTTTTTCCTAACAGTCTTCAGCCTTCAGCCTATCCACCTGAGTAGTTACGAAAGATAACCTTAAACTGTGAACTCTGAACCTGTGAACGCATACCCTTTTTAAAACCCGCAACCCGTACCCCGAAACTCGCAACCCGATTAGTATTCCTCGTAATACAGACCTTCCAGAACAGATGGGTCGTTTAAACGATTCTCAACATCAACATCGAAAAAGTCAGCCAGCGGTTTGAATATTTCAGGATTGCTGCTTTGCACTTTGCGTGCAGCATCAAGAACTGTTTTCAATCCTTTTTTTGTCATTTTCCCTAAAGGCTGCCTGCATCCTCCTGACGGCATACCGAGAATAGAGATAAGCGCTTTCATTGCAAGAGGATTTCTGGCTCTGCATACCACTTCGCCATATGGCGTCTTTTCCATGGTTTTAACAGTTACGAGACCAAAAAGAGGTTCGAGCCCAGACAGCAGCTTTTTAGCTTCATCCGTACTGCCATCCTCAAGAAATTGAACCATACGCGTTATTGCTCCTGGAGCAACATTTGAAGCAACAGATATGACACCGGCTGCAGCAATCTGTTGATCTGTCATCATTTCATAAGTCATACCGTCATCGCCGGAGAAAATGGTAAAATCCGACCCGCAGCATTTCCTGGTATGTTTCATATTTTCTATATTGCCTGTAGCTTCTTTTACCGTACTTACGTTTGGAAATTCTTTATTCAAAAGGGCAAGATCCTCCGGCAAAAGCTGAGCACCAGTCCTTCCTGGAATCACGTAGGGAATAACCTGTACATCAGGAAAGGCTTTTGCGACCGGGCCGATATATTCCCTGCGGATTTCAAGGGAGCTTGGCCCATTATAATACGGATCAACAAGCAAAACTGCATCTGCACCTGCTTCAACCGCATGCTCTGTCGCAGCAATGGCTTCTTTTGTGTTATTGCTTCCGGCACCGGCAATGCAAAGGCATTTGCCTTTTGTTTTCTTTGCTACGATTTCAATAACTTTATTATGTTCTTCCCATGATAAAACAGGGCTTTCTCCGGTCGTACCGACAGCTAGAATTCCAGTTATCCCGTTTTCTATCTGAAAATCTATAAGCCTGTTAAGTCCTTCTTCATCTACTGCATCTCCTCTAAATGGTGTAACAAGTGCAGTATAACATCCTGTGTTCATGTAACCTCCCTTTTAATTTCTTAAAAAATAAAAAATAGTTGGTACAGCCTGAAATATAAGCATTAAAAATCGCTGGAACTAAAAACATTTCGGATTCGTGCTAACAGGGGATTAAGGAAAAAACTTGGAGTGCAGTATCATGAGACCTTTGAAAAACGTCCCCCCCTTTTAAAAAAAGAACGTTTTTCAAGGGTCTCGTTTGCGGCGTTTGACTTTATAACAATACTAACGCCCGCCTGAGCCTCTTCCGGATATACCCCTTCCTGCAAGCG
>Ga0255437_1022_pt1 | contig 12567 bp, 7 predicted proteins | sample ANMaggSeSYBR02I4_FD_182644 | JGI IMG/M metagenome (GOLD analysis project Ga0255437, IMG submission 182644) | Sediment cell enrichment communities from methane seep in Santa Monica Basin, California, United Staets - ANME aggregate JGI... | ecosystem: Environmental > Aquatic > Marine > Cold seeps >... | reverse complement strand
CTTATCAATTGCAGTAAAAACAACATTATCGTTTGTCCACCCGTTTTGAGAAAATTTATAATCCGCCCACGTTAATTTTTCCCTTGCATTCAGTTCCATCACTCCTGCTTCTAATGCCCTGTTGGCTACAGTGCCCTCAAAATCTATCAATTTAGACTGGGCAATCGACACCAAGATACCTAAAATAACCAAAACAACCAATATCTCAATTAGCGTAAAGCCGTTTTGATTTAAACGTGGTATCCTAGTTATTTTGTTCATGCTTTTTCTTATAATAATCAATATTTCACCACAAAATTAAAAAGCGTACATAAATTTGGATTTTAAAGTGCCTATTCAGTGTTTTAAAATTCAGCCAGAGTTTTCAATACAAATGACATCAAATTCTCAGCGTTCGTTTTGCCTATCATTCTTGCTTTCTCCTCCCCTTTATTAAAAATAATAAAGGTTGGAGAGCCATCAATTGTAATATTTCTTGATGCCTTGTCCTTAACGGAATTCTCATTTAGAAGGCATATCTTTACCGAATCATAAAAATCTCTTTTTGATACTATTTCGAGAACCTCAAGCTGCCCTGCATATGCATAGTCCGGAACAATATATGCCAACAGAACCGGCCTCTTTTCATCTACAACTTCTGCAGAAAAATTATCGATTCCGATTGATGTGAACATAACGTAAATCTCCTGCTAATTGTTTCTTTTTTATGGAACCATCTTTATTGATGGCGTCGTAAAAATATTCTTAAATACGATCACGTATAATGTTTTATTTTCACCGCAAAGCCGCAAAGCACGCAAAGAATCATTTTTTTATTGCTTTCCGCTGAGCCCCGCTAACAGAAGCGGGATAAAAGGGCGAAAAGCAATAAGGAATTCATCCCTGCGGGAAATATAAATTGATATAAAAACATATAGTTTTAACAACATAAGCGCTGATTGATTTTCTTTTGCCGTCCTCTCAACGGCAAAGGAAAAAATTTTAAACTCTGCGTTTTTTGCGTCTTGAGCGAAGCCCCGCTCAGCGGGACAAGCCGGGCGGTGAAAGAATTCTATATAAAATACGTCATCGAATTAATAAATTAGAGCACTTAGCCATCCAGCGCTTATTCAAAGACTTTTTACGAAAGCATCTTTACTAATGAATCAAGCTGTAAATACAGGCTAAACCACTCCCCTTTGACTTATAATCAAAATCCATGCCAAAATCATAGTTGCTGCATAAATCGATCATTTTAGACTGTTTTTTCAGGTAGTTGTTATAGTTAAAGAAATGATGAAGTCATTCAACGGGGAAAGGATAAAGTGTAACAGTTACAATAGTGCACCATTACACATCTGTAACATTAAAATGTTGGATAGTGCCCTGTCATGCATCAACTGACGTGTCTTGCTTGCCTTTTTTCCTTTCCGCGGCGTTACGCCTTCAGTTACATAGAGAGACTATGCGCCTTCAGGCGCGCCTTGCGGAAAGAAAATAATACGGCGCAATCTCACGTCATTTGACACATGACAGGACACCGGTGGTTTTTTATCGGATAGTTTTGGCAGCCATTTTCAAAAGCTATGAAAGGTGGGAACTATTCAGCAAGCTTGGCAAGTCCAAACTCATTAATTTTTCGGTAGATGGTCTGACGGCTTATACCGAGCATCCTAGCAGCCTTTGCTTTGTTCCAGTCCGTCTTATCTAAGGCCTGTTGAATTTCATGGGACTCATTAACAAACTTCTTTCCACGAGCACGGCTTGGACCCTTTGAATACCCAACAATTTCAGATGGTAGATGATCCAACGTAATATTTCGTCCCCGGCAGAGAACAAAGGCATGTTCTATTGCGTGCTGCAATTCCCGTACGTTCCCCGGCCATGGATAATTCATGAAATTGGTTAGCACCTCATCAGATACACCATCAATCTTCTTATTAAAACTATTTTCAAAGAGACGGCAAAAATGATTAACCAGAAGCGGCAAATCTTCAAGCCTTTTTCGAAGAGGAGGAATCGCAATCTCAACAACCTTTAGCCGGTAGTAGAGATCTTCTCGAAATTCTCCAAGCCTTATCTTCTCTTTTAAGTTACTGTTGGTTGCGGCAATCACACGTACATCCACCTTTATTGTCTTAGAATCGCCCACCCGTTCGAACTGTTTTTCCTGCAAGACCCTTAAAAGCTTCAATTGAACAATGGGAGAAATACCCCCAATTTCATCTAAAAAAACAGTACCCCCATCTGCCAATTGAAAGCGCCCTGCCTTGTCTTTTATAGCGCCGGTAAATGCGCCTTTGACATGACCGAAGAGCTCACTTTCAAGGAGGGTCTCAGCCAAAGCGCTGCAATTCACGATTACCAGTGGTTTGTCGGCACGTTTGCCTCGATGATGAATCGCACTTGCTACCAACTCCTTGCCTGTACCACTTTCACCTGTAATCAACACGGTAGTCTCAGTATCAGCCAGATATTCGGTTAGCCTGTATACTTCCTGCATCCTCAGACTTTTTCCTATAATATTATGAAATTTATGCCGCTCTTTTAATTTCTTCTCTAAATCTGAAAGCCTCGTTATATCTCTGGCCACAAGAACCGCGCCGACAAATTTCTTTTTTCGATCCATAAGGGGCGAACTGGTAAGAAGAACAATCTGGTCGGACCGTACCTGATGCCCGCATTCAACACGGAATTCCCTGATAGTCTTTTTTGTTTTCAGGGTTTCCTTTAAAACCTTGTGGCATGGTTTATTGCACCGGGATAAAACTTTACCAAACCTTTTCCCAACAATTTCCTCTGGAAAAAAACCACAAATGTTTCTTGTTGCTTCGTTGGCCTCTATTACACGCATTTCACGATCAACCGTAACAATGCCATCATTCAAACTTTTAAAAATGGCCTCAAGGTTAAGGCGATATCTTTCATTTTCAGTTTCCAAACGGCTTTTTTCATCCAGAAGCTTCTTATGGTTAAGAGCACGATCTGATACACGCAAGAGTGTCTCTTTTCGGACTGGTTTGTAGAGATAATCAAATGCACCCAGGCGAACCGCATCTGTTGCACTCTTAATATTCGGCTCACCTGTTATCATAAGAACAGGACAATTCATGCCTCTGTCTTTGACTTCCCGAAGAATATCAACCCCGCTTTGAGGGCCAAGGATAATATCGGTGATTATGAAATCGAGGTCGGTACTTGAGATAACCTCCATGGCAGCTTTATAACCTTCAACAGTTAATACATCATGCCCTTCTTTAGACAAAAAGGCTTTAAAGGTAAACCTGATGCTCTCTTCATCATCAATAACAAGTATCTTTGATTTCATTTTTTACCTGTCTCTCGCACTCCATTATCCACAGGCAAATCCACTATAGCTTTTGTGTATTCACCCTCCACACTTTCAAACAGGATACTTCCATCATGCTTTTTTATAATGCCATAACTGATTGATAGCCCCAACCCTGTTCCATCACCATGAGGCTTTGTGGAAAAGAAAGGGTTACTTATCTTATCTAAAATATTTTCCGGTATTCCTGCACCGCTATCATAAAATGTTGTCCGAACATACTCCCGGCCATCTATTTTTACCGTTTCTCCTTTGATTTCGAAGGTCTTGTCTTTATGATATTCTGGAAATCTCTGGTTCAAGGCGTACCGGGCATTGCTGATTATATTTAAAAAGACCTGCTGTATTTCATTGCTGTTTGCTTTGACCATGGGAAGGTCAAAGGGAATATTCATGCTGAATTTTATGCTGTCTTTGATTAACAGCTTTTCTGCCAGGCCGAGTGTTTCTGAAAAAACATCCTGGATACTCACCGACCTGTGTCCAGGTCTTCTGTCCGAAGCAAAAGAAAGGAGGCTTTTAACAATCTGTGCAACACGGACCCCCTCTTTAATAATTCTGACCGGAATTTCTTCATCTTCTTCCTTCTTGCTGCAGCGGCCCTTTAAAATCTCAGCATAGTTGATAATACCGTTTATGGGGTTATTTATCTCATGAGCAACACCTGCCGCCAGTTCACCAAGTGAGGCAAGATGACCCGCTCTCATTGCCTCTGCCTGCAAATCCTTCTTGTCAGTAACATCCTTTACCAGCGCTATCGCCTTGGTGACACCATCCACATCATTAAAAGGTGCAAAGTTTGTTTCATAGTTTCTGCCGTCTGTTGCAACAAGTTCAATCTGTTCTATCTTTCCTGTTTTGATCGCTTCCTGGATTGGGCACTGCCTGCATGGCTTATCCGAACCCGAATAAGCTTCATAACATTTTTTTCCTATGTTATTCCCGAACCGCTCTTTCAGCATATCATTCTGATATTCAATAATAAAATCCTGGTTAACAATATAGACTCCTTCTCCCATTGCGGCAAGCATCCCCTGAAACTTGTCTCGTTCTGTTCGTAGCATTTCCTCCGCCTGTTTGCGTTCAGTAATATCGCGAGAAATTGCCATAGAAATTCGTTTGCCGTTCACAATGAAAAAACTTCCTGTTATCTCAACAGGAAAAATCGTCCCATCTTTTTTTCGCTGGTTCACTTCAAACATCAACTTTTCAACCAACCCATCTCGAGCCTTTATAAACGCTTCGTATCCTCTGGGGTCCGCATCAATTTCCCTGTTGCTCAGTTTTAACAATTCTTTTTTGGTATAATTGAGCGATTTACAAGCCGTTCGATTTACATCCACAAACTTCCCTGTCTCATCGCTCAGAAATATGGCATCATGAGCTGTTTCGAACAGCACACGGTATTTTTTCTCAGATTCTTTCAACATTTCCCCTGCCACCTTACGTTTTGTTATGTTGCGGGATACCTCCAGTACAAACTTTGTCTTGCCATTGGGGTGCCTTGCAACCACGCTGGCTGTACACCAGAATGTCAGTTGACTACCATCCTGCGTTGTAACCGATGTCTCGTGTTCGTGGATCTTTCCATCGTCAAAACACTTTCTCACTACGCACGGTTCGCAGGGTTTGTCATACCCGTGGTAGACTTTATAACACTTTCTGCCAATCAAATCCGAACCAAATAAATCTTTTGCAACATCATTTACCCATACAATATTATGCTGCTCATCCATCATGCTCATGTGATCAGGCAGCGAAGCAATAATACCTGCCAGCCTCTCTTCGCCTGCCAAAAGAGCCCCCTCTGCCTCCCTGCGTTCGGTAATGTCCACACCTTGAGCAATTGTTGCCAGAAGAGTTGTACCCTCTTCGCTATATATGTTCGCAGAATTCCATAGTGCTATCCTTGTATCCCCATCCTTTTTAATGACAGGGATTTCTACAGATTCCCAGTATTCACCATCCAGGGTACGAGCAATTTTATTTAAGGATTCTACACGACTTGTTTCCGGAAAGAGGATACTGAGTTCCCGGTCGATGACCTCGTCAGATGTAAATTCTGTCATGTGCTCAAAGGCCTGGTTGAACCTGGTGATTTTGCCCTCCGGACTCCAAACAATAATAGGAGCATTTGCGTAGTTGAAAAGTTTTTCCAGGTAGTCGCGCGACTCATAAAGCCCTTTCGCTTCCTGTTTGAGTTTAACGACCTCGTTTTCAAGTTCCTTGACCCTTCCCATTAATTCTTCATAGGTTTGTTCTCTGGACATAAAATCTCCATTGTATCTTTGATGAATTCGTAAGAAAACCGAATTCATCAGTCCCGATTCAGTCGGGATTAAAACGTTTCGTCATAACTGATTTTTAACTTTCTACAAAATAGTCCGTTATATATATTGTCATATCATTACTGCTTCTTTAGGCTTTTTTTTGTTCTTTTGCGCCATTTTTCAAGCCGCTCTTTTACCGTTTTTTCATATCCCCTGTTGGTCGGAGAATAAAAAAGCCGGCTTTTCAATTTTTCAGGTAAATAGTCTTGGGGAATATATGCCTCTTCATAGTCATGGGCATACTTGTAGCCCTTTCCGTACCCTAAATCCTTCATCATTCGAGTCGGCGCATTCCGTATATGTAACGGTACAGGGAGCGATCCGGAAGTTTTTACTGCATTTTTTACCTTTTTGTATGCTGCATATATGCTGTTACTTTTAGGTGGGGTTGCAATATAAACTGCGGCCTGGGCAAGTGCCAGTTCTCCTTCGGGACTGCCTAAAAATCTAAAAGCCTCCATGGCATTTATTGCTACCGTCAGTGCATCAGGATCTGCATTTCCAATGTCTTCGGATGCAAATCTTACCATCCTGCGGGCGATATACAACGGATCCTCTCCGGCAGACAGCATACGCTCCAGCCAGTAGAGGGCTGCATCAGGATCGCTTCCTCGCAGGCTTTTATGAAGAGCGGATATAAGATTGTAGTGCTCTTCACCGGATTTGTCGTACAAAAGGGCTTTTTTCTGGATAGCTTTTTCCACATCTTTAATTGTAATTTTTTTCTTCTTTTCCTTTTTTAGGCCGTCACCTTCAGATACAATCAAAGATGCCGCTATCTCAAGACTGTTAAGTGCGCTGCGTGCATCACCATCTGAAATCCGAACAATATGTGACAGAGCATCCTTATCAAAAACAAAACCAAGATCACCTAAGCCCCTGTCCGTATCTTTAAGGGCTCCATCAAGTATTTCGGCGATTTCATCAGATGAAAGACTATTTAATGTTATTACACGGCATCTGGATAAAAGGGGAGAAATAACCTCAAAGGAAGGATTTTCGGTTGTCGCACCGATCAGCGTTATAAGTCCGCTTTCAACGTGATTAAGAAATGCATCCTGCTGGGCCTTGTTAAATCTGTGTATTTCATCTACAAAAAGTATCGTTCTTTTTCGGTAAAGCTTCAGCTGATTTCCGGCATCTTCTATAACAGCCCTGATCTCCTTAATGCCGGATAAAACAGCAGAAAATTGGACAAAATATGAACTGGTTTCCCCGGCAATAATCCTGGCAAGTGTTGTTTTGCCGCAACCGGGAGGCCCCCATAAAATCATGGAAAAAATCCTGTCCTGATCTATAGCGCTTCGAATCAGGGTTCCTTCGCCTGTAACGTGTTTTTGCCCTATGAATTCATCCAGGTGCTTAGGCCGCATTTTTTCTGCAAGGGGCCTTGATGCTTTGGCAGCTTCTTGCGCCTGGTATTCAAATATGTCCATTTCATTTCCGCCCTTCCCTTTTACGGAAAATTATCCGGATGGGTGTTTTGTCAAGCCCTGCCTCTTTACGGATCTGGTTAATCAGATATCTTTTATATGAAAAATGAACAGCGTTTGGATAATTTACAAAACTGACAAAGGTCGGTGGTTTTGAAGCAATTTGCGTGGAATAATAAAATTTAATGCGGTTTCCCCTGTGAAGAGAAGGCTCGTTTTTTTCAACAGCCATCTCAATAATTTTATTCAGCCGGCCTGTTCCTGTGCGTGTTGAATACTGTTTATAAACTTCCCCTGCAAGTTTGAAAACTTTTTGAACTCTCTGGCCGGTCAGAGCGGAAATAGTAAGGGCAGGTGCAAAGCTTAAAAATTTTGCCTGCATTCTAAGCTCTTCAAAATATTTTTTTACTGTGTGGGTATCTTTTTCAACAACATCCCACTTATTAAGCAGCAAAATACACCCACACCCCCGTTCAAAAGCATAGCCTGCAATATTTATATCCTGGTCGGTAACCCCCTCAGAGGCATCCATGACAACAAGTGCCACATCACACCTGTCAAGACTCCTTAATGCTTTTATTATGGAAAATTTTTCTATCTTTTTTGACACTTTCCCTTTGCGTCTGATTCCGGCTGTATCTATAAGAAGATACGATTTCCCGTTAACGGTATAAAGAGAATCTATGGCATCACGTGTTGTACCGGGAACTTCGCTCACCAGATGCCTTTCTTCACCTAAAATACGGTTTACAAGTGATGACTTTCCGACATTTGGCCTGCCTACAACCGCCAGCTTAATTATATCCTCCTTTTCATCTTCGGATGTATCCGGTATTGATTCGGGAAATGCAAGTACAAGGTCGTCAAGAAAATCATATATCCCGTATCTGTGTTCTGCGGAAATGGGGTATATCTTATCAAGTCCCAGGCTGTAAAAATCGTATAGATTCACCTCTTTTTCTATGCCGTCTATCTTGTTGACCGCATAAAATACAGGCTTTGTAATCCCTCTGAGAATTGATACCATGTCCTTATCAAAGGGCGAGATTCCGCCTTTGCCGTCCAGCATAAGAATAATTACATCCGCATCTTCTATGGCCTGGTGGATCTGAAAGCGGATTTCATCGGCAAAGCCATCCCCTTGTGAAAAGCCTCCTGTATCTACAAGTGTAAATTCAACACTATCCCAGCTCGCATCCTTATAATGACGATCCCGTGTAACTCCAGGGAAGTTATCCACAATGGCGTCTCTTGTCCGTGTTACACGGTTAAAAAAAGTTGACTTGCCCACATTAGGCCGTCCGATAATGGCTACAACAGGTTTCATGACTTATATACTTTTATCGTTTATTACTTGTTGTTTTTTTTCATCGCAAACGCTCTTAAATACGCTACGCTCATTTTTATTAGCCACAGACCAGGCTTCGCACGAGGCTTCGACCCGGCAAGCTTCACACAGACAAACACCCCAGTAGGATTTTCCGAACCTACGGGGCAGGCAGACTATTATTTCTTCCGAGTTAGCAGAAATAATGGTGCATGCCCTCCAGGCGGACAAGCCTTCGGCAAAATGAAAACCACTTAAAAACCAGGCCTGAACAAACACAATTTACAGCTTTTTAAAATTCGGGAAAGGTATGGCTAACATTAATATAAGGAAGGACTTTTTTCAACCATTCATATAACCGGTCATATAACCGGTCAAGGTAAACGCATTTGGAACAACAAAATCACGGCTACCCCTCCTCTCTGCGTTATTTTCTTATCACACGGGTTTCGCAAATCCGGTCATGAAGGGTTCGTTTCTCATCATCAAAAGCAGCCATAAGAAAACCGATTCCCAGAATCATTGAGCTAATCCACTTTGCAAAATGTCGTCCAAGTGCTCTTGAATAACTCACCTTTCCTCCATCATGTGTAACAATCTTTATCTTACAGACCATCTTACCGGGAGTTGCGCCAAACCTGCCCACAAACCAGATATCATAGGCAGCACTTATAACAAATGAAAGGAGGGTTATAACCACCTGGCTAATAATAAATAAAGACGGGTAGGAAGATTCGCCGGGCATTGATGGCATTACTGCTGCAGTTATAATTCCAACTACTGCATAAACAACCATTTGAACAGCCCACAAAATAATTCCATCAATAAATATTGCTCCAAAACGAATCCAGAACCCCGCATATTCCATAATACCGGCAACACTCACACCTTCCTTGATTTTTTGAACAAACATTGGTTTGCAGCCTGCACACACTTTTGCGTTCTCAAAACTGATCATCTCCTCTTCGGGAAATGTCCTGCCACATTCAGAGCACACCGCTTGCCCTGTAGCGGCAGTCTTCTGCAATTTTTGAGTGCTGCTTTCTTTTTGCTTTGCAACCTTACCCAGCGCCTCCCAGTCTTTCATTCCCTGACGCCACACCAGAGTCTCCATGTTGATTTTTTTATTTTTAACCAGCGATTTAAGTTCTTCTTCGCTGATCGGCCCTACCTTGCGTTTACCTTCAGCGTAATACCAATTCATAATATCACCCTACTTATTATTACATAAAATAATCAAAATTTAGGTATCGGAGGCGGACCAGTCTGTCAAACTGAAAAATTTAAAAAATTACATCAGGTTCCACAGGCTTTAGGCACAGGTCACAGTTGAACCAGGGACTCGATTCATCTTTAAATAAAATCACTTACTCATTTTTATGGTGGGCTGTGTGGTTATAATACCGGCACCCATGGTACTATGGTCCGTTGTTTTTGGAACAGGAAAGATGTTGCAAAACTATTTGAGCCGGTTTCAAAACGTTTCAGTTTGCTCAAGGTCAAGGAAGACGTCCCGATTCTATCGTGATTAACAACAGGAATACATTGAGTATTTCGAGGATTTGTCCGCCTCGGGTAAAATTTGAGCCTGTTGACAAATCCCGCTCATCGGGGACGCATAGATTGGGCAGATAAGCGCAGACTTCGAAATGTAACGTTTTGAAATTGGCTTTAATTGTCTAAGTATTTATACTCTACTTGGTGAGGTTCTATATCCAAATGAGCATTATTATTAAAAAATTGCATTGCTCCGGAAAGCTGTATTACCGAATTGCCAAAAAATGAACATAACGCTGCATTAAGCTGGTTGCAAAGTATAGAATATGAATAATGCCTGGCAGCAATTTTATAATTATAATTTACCATCTGTTCTCTTCTTTCAGAAGATTCAAGAATCAATTGTATTTTCTTAACCGTTTTCTTAGTAAGAAACCCGTCCATCACAGTGACGTCAAATCCCAGTGGTTCAATGTCGCGAACAAATGTGGCATATCGGTTTATTAAAATAGGCTTTTTAAAGTAAATTGCTTCCAAAAAGGCATTTCCGAATCCTTCATATAGGCTGGGATATGTGATGAAATCTGCAAATGGATAAACATCCCAAAGGGAATATCCGGCTTCGCTATTTCCGTTTCCGGCCCAGGGGTCTGCAATTTGTGTGGCAACCAGGCGAAGATCCACATCATGTTCACGGGCATAATCTTTCAACCATTCTGCATATTCATAACCTTCATCTCCTGCTTCATGGGACACAATCAGCTTATTTCGCGGGTCTTTAAGTTCCTTGATGAGCTCAACGGCATATTCGATACCTTTTCTTCTGATTATGCGTGTGGGTTGCAAGATCATCCGATCATCGGATTCTAAACCTATGGATTCACGGAAAACCTTGGCGCCTTCGGCATCGAATGATGGCGGGTTGTCAAAATCGATGACATTCGGAACAATAGTTGAAGAAATACCTGTACGATGGGCAAGCTGTTCCTGGGCTTCGGAATTGATAACTACGTGTTTGATATTCGGAAGGTTAGGTGGAAATGCCATACGCAGATAATCATTCACAGCGTTAACTGAAAAGCGAACCCTTTCCCAGTAAAAATCGTGGTTGTGAGAGATAGTAGGCATTTGAGTTTCAGCAACGGTTTCGGTTAATGCAAGGCCTAATGGAACATGCATCGGGATGGTGAGAACATTTTCTGCAATAAGAAGATCGATATTGAAGTTGTTGATAAATTCGTGGAGTTTTAATTTAAGTCGGGACCTTAATTCGTGAATGGCTTGCGTTACCGAAGGGTTTCGCCTTTTCTTCCCCAAAATTTGTTCATTGATCCATTGATTTTTTTCATGTTGGAAATATGCTTCCGGAACCAGGAGGCTTTTTTCCATATCCCGATCCAGTTTACCTGCAAACCAAAAACAATTGTGTCCGTTTTTTGTAAAAACATCCGCCCACTTACTTGCTTCAAGAGTAACGCCGTCCGTACCTGAAAACCGGGTTGAAACAAACCCTATGTTTTTACTTATGTATCCCATATGTTAGTTGATTAAAAATGAAAAAAGCACTTCTTAAAAAGCTATTTCCCAATTAGTCCTTTTTTATTTTCAGCACCCATATAACAAGATGTTGTGGTATGTCAACAAAAAATATCAATATATTGTGAAAAAAATATAATATTAAATCCGGATAATTTACAAAAAAGTTTTGATTATTTCGTAAAAAGCCAGAAAATTCCTTCTCTATTTTCGACGACTTATCTTTTATATCGGGTAAGGGAGATGGTTGGGGGAATGGTGGTTAAAATGATGATAAATTGAGACCTTTGAAAAATGGTAATTTTTGTTCTAGTTCAAGTCTAAGATCCCGGACTTTGAGCGGGGGAAGGCGAAATTTTCACCCACAGGAATATATTGAATATTTCGAGGATTGAAATTTAAGCCTGACGTAGAAATCGGGTAAAAAGTGCCGTTTCGAAGTCTGCGCTTATCTGCAAAGGTCTCAAATTGCTTCGTCAGGCTATTGACTTAAGTGCAGAGGGTTCGATCTAAAAGCATTCTAATGCAGTATCTGGCTTAGGAAGAGTTTAGTTCGATCTTGCTGGGGATTATCAAAAAATTCGCTGGGTGTATTTCCTTCTACGATTTTGCCAAAATCCATGAACAGCACCCTGTGGGCAACGCTCTTTGCAAATCCCATTTCGTGAGTAACCACAATCATGGTCATACCTTCGTGCGCCAGTTCAATCATGACGTCCAGCACTTCAGAAATCATTTCGGGATCAAGAGCGGAGGTGGGCTCGTCAAACAACATGATTTTAGGATTCATGCACAGACTGCGGGCAATGGCTACGCGCTGCTGTTGACCGCCTGAAAGCTGGCCCGGATATTTCTTTGCCTGTTCTGCAATGTGCACCTTCTCAAGATAATGCATGGCTTCTTTTTCTGCCTTGGCCTTTGGTGTCTTTCTTACCCATATGGGGCCCAGAGTCAGGTTATCGACTATGGTAAGGTGGGGAAAAAGATTGAAATGCTGAAAAACCATGCCTACTTCTGTACGTATCTTTTCTATATTCTTTATATTATTGGTCAGTTCAATCCCGTCTACTATAATACGACCCTTTTGATGTTCCTCTATGCGATTTATACAACGAA
>Ga0255437_1021_pt1 | contig 12737 bp, 9 predicted proteins | sample ANMaggSeSYBR02I4_FD_182644 | JGI IMG/M metagenome (GOLD analysis project Ga0255437, IMG submission 182644) | Sediment cell enrichment communities from methane seep in Santa Monica Basin, California, United Staets - ANME aggregate JGI... | ecosystem: Environmental > Aquatic > Marine > Cold seeps >... | reverse complement strand
AATCATAACCGATTTCTGCTCTGTTTAATACCTCATAACCTTGCTGAAGTATTTTAGTTAATAATTTATAATTATTGCCCCCTACTCCCCGATTTGTAATGATATTTCCAAGCGTTTCGTTTCCTTTCTGTACCAATTTCATAGAAACTAAGTCGGAGTTAACTGAATTCATTGGTGCTTTGTAAACTAGCGAAACCAAATCGTTATCCATATAAGGAGATCTCATTGTTAATTGCGATTGTTCTAAGCATAATCTATTATAATCGAAACTTGGGGCCTGAATAAATAGTGTGTAAGTAAGTCGATGCATTTTCAAACATTCGTCTAATATTTTTTTGCACTTTTTGGAATATTTTATTATTTCTGAATCAAATAATTTTTCATCGAGGTTTTTACAGCGAACTCCAGTTATACTTCTCAAAACTTCGCTACCGTAATTACCAGTCATCCTTATAGGTTTTATTTTTCTTGCTTTTCTATTTACAAATAGCTCTGCAGCTCCACTTCCTGCATCAAGATACCCGTCCGTAATGTATATCGTTTTAAGAGCTAAATCATAAAAATTTTGCAAAAATTCATCATCAAGCTTAATTGTATAGTGTTTTTTATCGCATGCATCCGCTACCTTTCTTGCGACTTTTACATCAAATCCATCTCGATACATACTTCCAAAGGTATAGCATGGATACTCATAATTCTTTATTTTTGTATTAGCCATTATGATTCTCGTATCCAACCCACCTGTTAATGATATTCCTATATTTTCGCCCTGGGTGAAATAATTTGGTAATATTATATTGAATTTTTCAAATAGCAGTTTAAAAAACGTCTTATAATCGTACAATTCCTGATCTTCCCATTCTTTGTAATCAAAATATTTGGCTTTCGATACTAATTTACCATTTATAAATATCCATTTTGAGGCTCCGTCTAAAATTTTTATATTTTTAAAAATTGAATCTCTACTAATCACACATCCCATACTCAACAATTGCGCTATATTCTTTGTTAATATATTTCTACATTCTGGAAACAGTTTTAAAATCGACTTTGCCTCTGAGCAAAAATAATATGTATTATTCTTTTTGTAATAGTACAGCCTTTTCATTCCATAACGGTCGTTAAACAAGATAGTTTTATCCTTATTCTTTTCCAAAATAACTCCATGGTAAAAACCATTCAATTTTTGGAAAAATTTGTCTCCTTGTTCTTCAAATTGGTGAACTAAATAACTGGCATTGTCGCAATTAAATTCGTGACCTCGATTTTTTAAAGAAATTAATGTATCTTTGTTCGTATATGTCTCTCCCGAAAATACGATTAATCTATCTCTTTTCTCGTTACAAATGGGCATGCAATTATAAGGTGAATCTTTGTGGGTTACCCACCCTATGTATGTATTTAGATTGTGGTCGAAATATTTGTCTGTATCAAAATAATGTTCGTGTGTCATACAATCTAGCATTATCTTGATATTTTCTTCTTGGTTCATACTTTTATCATCACCGATAATGCACGCTATACCTGGCATTTCCAACATCTCCGATTTGTCATATCAATTATATATATTTAGTTTATTGCTTGTTATGTTCATTAACTCTTAGAATCTTTTAAAATTAGTTTATCCGCAAAACATTCGGATATAAAAGAGTGATTAATCAATAAACATTCTTTATATATCCGCCTTGAACAAAAATATTACCAATTTTTATTATTTATGAGTTTATTAAAGTGGACCAAATTTTACTTATTTTATTTTTTTGTATTGTATAATCTTCGTATATAATACCTTTTTCTTAAATCCAATAATATAGTTATTAGAAAGCTCGGGAGAATACCAATAAATCCTCTGTGCAATTTTAGCCTAATTGCTAATTTACCCTTCAGCGTGATCGGAACGTAATATCGCGGTATATCAATTTGTTGAAATCCATTTCTTTTTTTAAACTTGCTTAAAGAATCATTTTTTTTTTTGCTATAACTGTATTTACCATATGTCAAGTATTTTATTTTCTTTTCAGCACATACTTCTACTGATTTAGCGATTAAGGCATTTGTAGGTGCCTTATCTCTGTCTTTCAACGTGGAAATTAGTTGTATCGGATCAGCTCTTTCCCCGGTGAAGATCAATTTTTCATATCCAATAAGTTCATCCTTATAAAACGCACCAATGTATAATGATCGATCCAAAAACGAACTATTATCTTTTCTTATCTTTTTTATTGTGTCTTTATAATGCCAGGAAGGTTTTCCTTGCCGGATTGGACTTTCATCATAGATTATTTTAAGTCCATCCATTAGATCATCGGTAAATGGAACTACTTTTACCTCAACATTCTTTTTTTTTGACTTTCTAACCATTCTTCTTGCATCATTATTAATCTTATTTTTCCACCAATCATCATAATCAATAATCTTTAACACGGCTTGATTATCCCACTCATGGTAATAATTATACTTGGCTTTTGTATCTGGTAATTTCTGCTCGAAAGTAAATACATCAGCTTCTTTTTCTTTTTTTATACCTTCGATAATCTTTTCTGGGTTTCCCACTCCTTCATCACATATTTCATCTTTTATATTTGCTACACGTAATATTTTACCTGTTATTATTATAGTTTTATTATCAATAAATAATGCTTTTACCATTTTGGTTTGTCCATTGATACTCGCAGCTATTTTTTTGTCATATTTCATTTTATACCTACAATCTTTTTCCCCAATTTATAGCAATGATTTTCGATTCGTATACTTTTCTTTCATCCCAAATGGTAGCGTTTTTGATCTTTAATATGTTATTATTCATTCAATTGCTATATTCCGGTGGTAGCGATATGTTACTAGTGCACAAAGCTTATTTTCTTAAAGTCTAACTATTTTATGATTTAAAAATAACATTTGGTCGGGGTGGAAGGAGTCGAACCTTCATCTTCTGGTACCCTTTACCAGTGCTCTGACAGTTTGAGCTACACCCCGTTCTTTTCAATAGTACATTTTTTAGATTTACCATATGTTAAACTTATGTATTATTACTTTCATTTTAACGACTAGGACAAAGCAAAGTTAAATTTATAAACCATATTACTAAGAATATATAACTTGATTGAAAAAGTATTTTACTATAATCGGTTTCTAATCCATTACGTATCTTTGTTTTATTATATCTATTTTCACCAAGTATAGTATTTTGCCAATATGTTCACTTAACCTTATTAAACAATCCATTAATAAATGCTGTCCTAATAAATATAACGTCGGTATCGCAGCAGTATATATTGGAATTGCTATCAATGACTTGACTACACTTTTTATGCCGAATTCTGGATATAACAGATGCGATTTTCCTCTTAATAAGGCTCTCTTTAGCATAAACACCTTCTTAGACCGCTTTGGCGTAATTATTTCATAGACAGGTGCTTCATTGCACCAAACGAAGAAAAAACCTTTGTCCATCATTCTTTTAAAAAAATCTTTATCTTCTCCGCCTCTACCAAAACGCGAATCAAACTTATTCTCGGAGCCATCTATAACTTTTCTTTTTATCAAGACATTTGACGTTCGCGTATCTTGCCACTTCAGCATATATCCTGTTTCATGGTAAGGTTTTTCATGAAATTTCCCTTTTACAATCCAACGTGGTGGTTCTTTTTCATAAACGGGCATAACAGGTGCAAGGACTCCTTCACTTTTATATCTTTGAATTGCTTTGTACAATTCAAGAAGCCAAGTTCTATTAGGAAATTCATCGTCATCAATTAAAGCTACAAAATCGCCTTTTGCATTTTTCACCGCCTTGTTTCTAGCTAAAGCTATGTTCTGTTCCGGCTCACAATAATAATCAATAGCTACTATCCCATTTTTTTTGAAAGTGCTTACTATTTTATGTGCAGATTTATTGAAATCATTGTCGACAACAATAATAGAATAATAGAATAAATTATCAGTTTTTTTGTTCCTGAAGCTTTTTTAATAAATTTGATAACATTTTTGGTCTTTTAAAGGTACAAATACATACAGATATGTGGTCATTTTTTAAATTCATTTTCGCTCAGCTATATAGAGTGTTTGAGTTATTGTCAAGAGTTGTGTATGGAAAATCAGGCAGCGATCCGTTTTACTTCCATTCCATTGACAAATATTACTCCTCTAATTACTTCCGGTATCCTTTCCGGATGATGTAATTTAATCCACTTTTTCTCAGCACTTTGACACAGTTTAAATGCCATCGTTAAAACAGTCTTTGACGTAAAACAACTCCTTACTTTTGCTGTACGCAGCCTGACAGTCGCAAAGGTTGATTCTATCGGGTTTGTCGTACGTATATGTCTCCAGTGCTCTGCAGGAAAATCATAAAAGGTTAAAAGAGCTTCTCGATCTTTTTTCAGACACTTTGCCGCACTTGGATATTTCGCTTCATAGATGTTGATAAAATCATCAAAATGCTGTTCGGCTTCGTCCTTTTCCGGGGCCATCCAAATCTGGTGAATTTTTTCTTTGGCCTTGGCCTGTAAGCTCTTTGGCAATTTGTTTAACACGTTGGCTGTTTTGTGAACCCAGCAACGCTGCCAGCGGCAATTATCAACCTTTCTTACAAAGACGATCATGTTCTCAGCTTTTGTAACTATATTTCTATTATTTGAATTGATTTGATTTTTCCACAAATGGTTAAAACTCTTGATTGTGATGGTAGCAATATTTTCACAATGTACGCGATAGTTATATGATAAGGTTCAGGACATCGATAACCCTGATGCTTTTCCATAAAATAAATACGAATCCTCTGACAAATCATTTTTTTTATCAATTCGTAATGAATTGACTTCAGTGCATTTTTCCTTTTACTATCACTTGTTCCGTATCGACACGCATTGGATGAACGGCCTTCCAAATTAATCTCAATATTCACCTACATTGCGAAATCTTTAAATGATGATTCATCTTTTTTAGCGATTCATTTTAAGCCCATTTGAAAGCAAATTTTTAAGTCTCTGCATTTGTTCCTGTCTGTGAAACTTCATAAGTTCTTTTGACACAGGACTTTCTACTCGATTTGCCCATGTCCAAAAATATCCCGCAATCAGCAATAAACCGCCAATAATGTATGGCTTATTCACCATTTGAAAGAAGCCTCTAAATACCTGCCATAGCGGATGGCCGCCAAAGAGGTAATCTTTTTTACCATAATGAAATCGAGCCTTAAGTACATTGCTGCTTGCTGTTCCCATTTTTCGATGATGTGTATAGGTCCTATCTCCAAAAGAATACGTTTTCCATCCTTTCATTCTGGCAGTCGTTACAGCTATCCAATCAATTCCGCCATCTTTAATTGGCAAGTATCCTCCTATTTTTTCAAAGCATTCGCGTCGAAACAACTGACATTGACCATTCACATGATTAACATTAATATAACTGTCCTTAAATGAATGAAACGTACCTTCAGTGTAATGAGTGCCACCAACTCCAAGCTCAGGCCATTTGTCAAATTTGTCGAGTAAGTTTTCGAAGAAATCCTTTCCAAACGAGATGTCGGCATCGACATTTCCAACAAAACCAAAATCATAGTCTTTGACTGCTTGATAACCACTATTGACGCAATGGGATTTGGCTGCAAAATTCCTGTCTCTATGTTCAGGCATTTGCAATAATTCAATCCAGTCGTGTTTTGGTGTATACTTATTCACAATATCGTCAGTGCTGTCGGTTGACCCATCACTGACAATAACCCATTTTTGAGGCAAAATTGTCTGGGAAACAACAGATTGAATAGTCTTTTCGATGTGCGCCTCTTCGTTGCGGGCAGGTGTTATGAGAACATAAGTTAAGCTCATTATTTATATCCCCTTTCTTTAAAGTAAAGCTTTTTGGATCCATAAAGAACTATTTCTGTGAGACTCCTATTGACCTTAGCCATTCTTCAAAAACTACTAGACTGAATAATATTTTATAATTATCATTTTTATTGGATATGTGATCTTTGAGGAGTCGTTGGACAGCTTTGGGCCTTAAGAATTGAAACATTAATGAACTGCTATCTAATAGAAAGCTGTTCATTTTGCTGCTCATAGAATTATGAAACCAGTCATCCACCACATTCGTTGCAAATCCTCGCTTTTTTCTGTTCACAATTTCTTTTGGGAGGAAATCATGACATACCTTGCGGTGCAGCAACTTTCTGGATCCATTTCTAACTTTAAAATGGGCATTAAGTCTTTCAACATATTCAACAACTTCCTTGTCAAGATAAGGGACTCGAACTTCAAGGCCATGGGCCATAGAGAGTTTATCCCCAAACATCAACAACTCGTCGGGAAGAGAGGAGCGTATTTCCAGAAACTGGAAACCCCCTAATTCATCGGTATCTTCCATTAAAAATTCAAGATCACTCCAAAACTCTAAAACCTTGTCTCCAGAACCTGTCGGAAGAATTTCTTCATGAAAAAGGCTATCAATAATTTCTCCAGGCAAAATAGAAAACACATGCTGGTATCTTTTCATTCTGTCAGGCACATTCAGAGAATAAACGCCTCGTTTCAGAGCTTCATTTCTGGGTAAATAATTGATCGCTGCAGACAATGTGTTCTTGAGCCACTGAGGCAAATTTCTCCAGTAAGTTCCGTAACGAACTCCAAGATGGCGGGTATAACCACCAAAAAGCTCATCAGGACCCTGCCCTATTAGTGCAACCTTTACATCCTGTCGCGCACGTTCACAAACAAAGTACATAGGAACAATTGAGGAAGTAGCAACCGGCTCTTCTAAATAAGATACTATTTTCGGTAACGTAGTTTCAAACGTTTCCCTGTCAAGTTCAACTGGTACATGGTGTGCGGAAAATATTTCTGCAGTTTTAGCAGCATCAGCAAGCTCATCATCCTTAAAGCTCTTCCCATATCCGACTGTGTAAGTGGGCCATGAATCTCCCTGTAAACCCATTAACCCAAGCAAAAGCCCTGAATCCATCCCACCACTAAGCAAAATGCCAAAAGGGACATCACTTATAAGCTGTCTTTTCACAGATCGCTTATATAGTTCCAGCAGTTCTTCCTTTACCTGTTTATCGGTTTTCATTGGTGAAAAAGGAGTCGGTTTATACTTGTACCATCGTTCCACACGGCTTGAGCCTTTTTCAAAAGTCAACATGTTTCCTGCTGCAAGCTTTTTTACTCCCTTAAATAAAGTGAGCGGTGCAGGTGTATAACGATAGCGCAAAAATAGATTTAATGCTACAGGATCAACTTCAGGCTTCTCGTCTTTGGTAGTAAGGACAGCACGGATTTCTGATCCAAAATACACGCAACCCGATTCAATCTTATAGTAGACAAGCTTTATCCCCATAGGATCACGAGCTATCAGTAATTTCTTTTTCTTTTCATCCCATATTGCAAGACCAAACATACCGTTAAGGTGATTTAAAACATCAGCACCCCACTGTTTGTACCCGTGAATGATAACTTCGGTATCAGATCTAGTTCGAAAAATGTGGCCAAAACTTTCAAGCTCTTTTCTTAATTCAGGAAAATTATAGATTTCACCATTGAAGACTATCCATACCAGCTCTTCGCGGTCAGACATAGGCTGATGGCCACCCTGAAGATCAATAATAGACAGGCGCCTGAATCCAAAGCCTAATGGCCCTGAAAAATAATATCCTTCATCATCAGGGCCTCTATGAACAAGAGTTTTTGTCATCCTTTCAATGTCTTCACGGATAACAGGAGTTCGGTCTTTAAAGTTGTATTGTCCGCAAATACCACACATAGTTTTTTATCAGACAGGATTAACAGGATTTATTAGATTTTTTGCTTTCTCTGTTTCCGGATGAAACCGAGAAAACCCACTCCGCTTCTCTCCGCTTGGATGGAGGGCGGGCGGAAAGTGATGAATACAAAAAACAATCCTAATGATCCGGTAAATCCTGTCTAAATTTCCTTTTCTTGATGTAACAAAAAGCACAGACTTCTGAATAGTTGCGATTGTGCCCAGCGATGCATAGGAACATTATCCCAACCTAAAAACAGTTGTCGTGATCGAAACGCACCATCTGTTTTCTGCCAGCGTGAAAGGAGATCCTTTAAGGTAATAATCAAGATTCTATCCAACTCCTCAAAACGGTTCTTCAGTATAACCCCAAGGTTTATGCATTCTGCATAATTATAAAGTTCCCGTCTATATACTGTAAGGCGTGGTGCTTTTGAGAATGGTTTGGGTAATCCTTTTTCATCAAAAAGCTCTCTTGCATAATACCTTACACCATTTTCAATTGCTTTCTGACACCCTTGATGATTCGTAAGATTTTCAATTTTCGCTAATGCTTTTAAAACAAAACATGTGTGGAAATGATCAATAAAATCACTTGAATCGTCAATTGCATAAAACCAAGACCCGTCTGGCTGCTGAGCCTGTAATACAAAATTTAAATTTCTCTCAGCAATTCGCCAATACTTATCTTCTGAGAACTGAATGGATGCGCTTGTTAATAAGAATGCCCGGTATGCACTTGCATTGATAACCCCTCCTGTATCATAGGGTGTATAAGAGCATTTACTTGCATTTAGAGAAGTTTTGAAATCTTTAATATCATATATAGCATGCTCAGCTATAGATTTCATGATTTCAAGCCACCGATTATTTTTATCAATCTGATAAAGTTCTTGGGATGCTTCGTATGCATAAGGAGTGCTTGTTATTAGAGGTGTTCCTTTCATGATAGGGCCGGTTTTTGTTTCCCAGCTATACGGATATCCCCAGCAATAATGTTCATACCCCGGACATCTTGTCTGCTCTAGTATATTTAAGAAATGTACGGCTTTTTCATAGTATTTTTTGTTATCATAAACTTTTGAAAGAAAAGCGAATCCCATTGCATAATGAGCATCAGCTATAGGAAATCTTTGTTTTTTCCATAAGAACGTTCTTGCAGCTGGTGCAAAGGCTTCACAGAATATTAAAGGGGTGACAGCTATTATTCCTAATAAAGGTTTTTTATAATATAATCTCTTAGCTCCGCGACCATAAGAACTGGCAAAAAAAGTTTCAAAGTCATAAGATATTTCACCATAATGGTCGAGCCATTTAATAAATCTATCAAGAGAAGAATAAATATTCTTTATCAGGTTCTCATCCATTTTTAATTAAGACCTTCTTTAAAGTTCTGGTAGCTGTTTTATTAGCTATAATTTTTTATTGACTCTGCTATATATTTAACCTGTTTTTCATCCAATTCTGGAAACATTGGAAGAGAAATTATCTCTTGAGAGGTCTTGGAAGCTTCTTGAAAATCATTTTCACAATGTTTAAGATATTCATATGCTTTCAAGTTAGGCAGCGCAATAGGGTAATGGATACCGGATGATATGCCTTTCGCCTTCAAATGGTCCTGAAGTTTCTTGCGTGTATCTTTTTTAACTCGCACTACGTAAAGATGATAAACCGCTTTTACGTTGTCAATTTCAACAGGTGTAATCAGTTCTGTATCCCTCAGGTATTCGTTATACAGATAAGCATTTCTTCTTCTACTCTCTGACCAATCTGGTAAATGATTTAATTTAACATTAAGTATTGCAGCCTGAAGACCGTCCAGACGGCTGTTTACTCCTTCCATCTCATGATTATACTTTTCAACTCTTCCATGGTTAGCAATCATCCTTGCTTTTACAGCCAGACTTTCGTCATTAGTAACTATAGCGCCGGCATCTCCATAGGCCCCTAAGTTTTTCCCGGGGTAGAAACTGAAACACGCCATATCTCCAATTGATCCGATTCGCTTACCTTTATATTCTGCCCCATGAGCCTGGGCAGCATCTTCAAGCACTTTGAGGTTGTGTTTCTTTGCCAGCTCCAGTATTGGATCCATGTCTGCTGGCTGCCCGTAGAGATGGACAGGTATAATAGCTTTAGTCTTTGATGTTATTTTCTCTTCAATTTTGTTAACATCAATATTATATGTCTGAGGATTGATATCCACAAATACAACTTTTGCACCAGTCATGGTTATAGCTTCTGATGTGGCAATAAAACTATTTGCAGCAGTAATGACCTCGTCCCCTTTTCCAATACCAAACGCTTTAAGGGCAATAAAAAGGGCGTCTGTGCCGTTTCCAACACCAACACAGTGTTTTACATTGCAGAAATCCGCAAAATTAGATTCAAAAGTTTTGGCATAAGGCCCGCCAATAAAAGCAGTTTTCGATATTACTTCAGCCATAGCTGCATTGATTTCATCTTTAATACTTTCATACTGTTTTTTTAAATCAACAAATGGAATGTTCATGATTATTCTCTCCCATTAAAATTTTTAGATTAAAGATACTGTTAGGACACCCCGATACCATCTGCCGAAGCTACAGGGCTGGCAGATTTTCACAGATAAACACAGATCATTATTAAATATCCCAAAAATATGTGTTCATATGTGTCCAAAAATATATTTAATAAGGCAATCCAGAAACATTATTTATAATTTTGGCTGGATTGCCGGCTACGACAGTGCCACTGGGGACATCTTTGGTGATCACGGAACCGGCTCCTACTATAGCTTTTTCGCCTATCACAACTCCAGGCAAAATCGTGGCATTAGCCCCAATTATTGCACATTTTTTAATTAGGGGGCCTTTTAATGATTCTTTTACTCCTAATGATAAAGGATATTTTGCATTAGTGAGGACAACATTGGGGCCGAGCCATGCACCTTCTTCAAGGACTGAGTATTCAGGAATAAAAACCTGAGTATGAATTCGAACGCTATTCCCGATATTGACGTGATGCTCTATTACAGATAATGTGCCAATACTCACATTATCTCCTATCTCGTTTAATTCTCTAATATTTACTTTATTTCCGGTCTGGAATTTATCACCAATACGATTACCAGCGTAAATTACTGCATGAGACCTTATGCAGCCGCCTGTACCGATAACTGTCTCCAGCTCCCCCTCCTTGTGCCCACGTGGCGCAACACCAATAATGCTATACGCTTCAACAATTGTATCTTCCCCAAGCATAACGCCTTTAAGAATTTTATAATCTTTATTCATATAACACCTAATTTGCATCTATTGGGCTTAAACCGTAAAGGTATCTCTCTTCCTGTTTCAATTGATTCATATATTGCACTTATCAATTCTAAAGATATTCTGCCTTCAAGACCATCAACAAGACCAGCTTTGTTATGTTGAATTGAATAAATAACACCTTTTAAATATTCGCCCAGATTATATCCCCATCCGGCAGGATTTTTACCGTATTTTTCAAAAATTTCATCATCCATAGGTTGTTTATCATCAAATTCCCAAGTTGTAAGCTCGTTCATAAAAAATCCGCCGATAACAATACTGCCTTTTTCTCCCAGAAAACTGATTGATCCTTCAAGATCTTTTGGTCGTGTGGCAGTTGTAACTTCAAGAATACCTATGGATCCATTTGTAAATCTAATGATTGCTGCACCTGTATCTTCACATTCAATATTAACCAGACGTGTAACTCCCACCGCCTTTACACTCTCAACATCACCAAAAAACCACGTGAGCATATCAATGTGATGACTTGCCTGATTAGTGAACACCCCACCATCGTGGGCCCACGTTCCACGCCAGTTTGCAGAGTCATAATATTTCTGGTCTCGTTTCCAACGCAACCGAACAGTTCCCATAACCAGTTTCCCTAAACGCCCCTGCTCAAATGCTTCTCGTGCTTTAATTATTGGTAGGTTGTAACGATTTTGATGAACAACAAAAATTTTTACGCCATTTATATCGCATCGTCTAATTATTTCATCAGCTTCTTGAAGGCGCAGAGCAATCGGTTTTTCAACGACGATTGGTTTTCCATATTCTACAAGTTCAGCGATGCTACTAAAATGAGCGCCACTTGGTGTTAGAACATTAATAATGTCAATATCATTTCCCACTGAATCCATCATTTCCTTAATGCTTGAAAAAGCGGATGCATCAAATTTTTTGCTATATTCCTGGGCACGTTCTGGAATCATATCACACAATGCAACAATTTCTGAATCGCCCAGATAATTTGTTATTACATGTGCATGCTTCTTCGCAATATTTCCACAACCTACTAAGGCGAATTTCATTTTCATAAGAAACAAATCTCCTTTCTACTTACGTAGTTTTTTATAGAAGCTGGTTAGGTTTTGTTTTTCAACCAGCCAGTTGTATTTAGTAATTAACTTTTTAGCATTATTAATCTTATTTTTTACAAGTATTGGATCGTTATATATCAGTAGAATTTGCTTAACTAAACTTTTAACATTATCAGGCTCAAAGTAGTAGATAGCATCTTCAGGGACATATTTATCAAAAGTATATGTATGACTCGAAATAACAGGAAGCCCTTGTGTCATATACTCAATAACTTTATTTGAAAAATAAAGATCACCAAAGACACCTCCACTGTGGACGGAAATACCCACATCAGCTTCAGCCATGATACCTTTAACAGCTTCAACACCAACCTGCTCGAGGTGTTCGACTCTATCACTAATGCCAAGTTCGTTTGCCAAGCTGAGGACTTGTTGAAGGCGATTACCATCTCCAAGTATTCGTAAAAATATATTCGGAATATCCCCAGCAGCCAAAGCAACAGCCTTTACAGCCATATCTAAACCATAATGCTCAGTAACAGTTCCAGAATAAAGAAGAACAAATCTTTTTCCATTACGCGGCCACTTTTGTATATTCTCACGGATAGGAAACATTTTTGGATCAGGAAAATTATGCACAACC
>Ga0255437_1020_pt1 | contig 13187 bp, 7 predicted proteins | sample ANMaggSeSYBR02I4_FD_182644 | JGI IMG/M metagenome (GOLD analysis project Ga0255437, IMG submission 182644) | Sediment cell enrichment communities from methane seep in Santa Monica Basin, California, United Staets - ANME aggregate JGI... | ecosystem: Environmental > Aquatic > Marine > Cold seeps >... | reverse complement strand
AGAAGCCATGGAAGAGTGGGATGAAGGTCTTGCCACAGATTTTAGCAGTTTAGGTTTAGGATTATGGAATTATGATGGTTTCTCCTGGGATCCATTAACAAATCTGAACCCTCAAGGTATGAGGGCTTGGGATGATGGATTGGCCGTGGATTTCGGTACCTTTGGTCTGTGGAGTTATAACGGTTCAACGTGGGATCTATTAACTACAAACGATCCTCAGGATATGGAATCGTGGACTGATGGACTTGCCGTTGATTTTGGCACCTTTGGTCTGTGGAATTATGATGGTTCATTCTGGAATCTATTGACCACCAATAATACTGAAGGTATGGCAGCGTGGTCTAGCGGTCTTGCGGTTGATTTCGGCACCTTTGGTCTATGGAACTACAATGGTTCATCGTGGGATCTGTTAACCACCAGTGATGCACAAAGCATGGAAGCGTGGTCAGGCGGCCTTGCTGTGGATTTTGATACTTTTGGTTTATGGAACTATAATGGCTCATCATGGGGCCTGCTTACGACCAGCAATGCAGAATTCATGGCAGCATGGGTTAATGGAATTGCCGTTGATTTTGGCGGTACGGGGCTTTGGAGTTACGATGGTTCATCGTGGGATCTGTTAACCACAAGCGATGCCCAGGATATGGAAGGCTGGGCGACGTCACTTGCTGTCGATCTTGGCACCTCCGGTCTGTGGAGCTATGACGGCTCCTCGTGGGCAAATTTAACTGGCTGGGATTCTGAGGATATGATAGATGTGGATTTGTACTAACTTTACAATGAGCCTATGGTTTCCTGCTCAGTTCCAAGAGTCAGACTGGATAGTTGGTTCAGTGTATGATTGTAAGGATTTGTATCAATTTAGAGAACGCATCGGGGAGGAATCTTTTACACTCCCCCATGCGTGATAATTTCCGGGATACATCATAAAGGCGGTTATCGTTATTTTGACAGCGCCCCTTACTTGCGCACAATTGTTCGTGTTCCATGGTTAAATGCCCAGCCCACTTATCCCCCGGGAACCTCAGGCGATGGGTCGTTAGGCAAGCTTTTCAAGCACTGATATACTTGATTAGGCCGATAGATATATAAAATTTTAAGAAAAATCCTTCTTGACTTACATATCTGTTTTATATTAGGTTGATATAAAGAGATTAAAGTTAATGTAAAGTATAAAAATTATTACAATTTGCATATAAGTTAAGTCCTTATTTTATCTATTAACCTCAATTTAGAGGTTCCCACATGAAGAAACCACTCAAATTTTGCATTCCTTGGTCCTGACATAACGTTATCTGTTCTGTTGGGAATTTGAATTCTTGCTTGACAAAGCCAAACCCATCGTAAGATTGGGGCGGAAAGCCACGGATCTTTAAAAGTTCTTGTTGGCCTCTATTTAAGCTCTAACTCCATCGAAAAAAGAAAGCCGAGCTGCCAAGTGTGACATCGTTAAAGTCATGAAATGTGCAGCTCGGCTTTTTATTTGGCTTTATTGGCACACTAACGTTCTCAAAAGTTAGCGAAAAGTGGAATTGAAACGAAACCGGGAATAGTAATCAGCCTATTGGTAAGGGTAGAAGTCAATATTTCACCAGGGTCCCGAGAACGCCCTTGTATGTAGAGGGCGGTTTTCGAAAACCACCAAGTAAGGAGGGAAATCATGGAAGGGATCAAAAAGGGTAAACATGGAGGAAAGAGAGGGTCTATATTTGCCTGGTTGGTGGCTATTGCTGTGCTGGTTCAGTTAGGGCTGCTGGCAGATATTTATGCAAAACCGGATTCAGGAGCAAGCATATCCAAGCCCGACAGCGCCACACGAGCCCGAATTGAGGAGAATTTTGGTAAGCTTCCGCTATATTTTATTGAAAACCGTGGGCAGATGGATTCCCGGGTTACCTACTATGTGAAGGGCCATGATAAGTCCCTGTTTTTTACTTCACAGGGAGTTACCTTTCTTTTGAGAGGCAACAGTGAATTATCCTCAACCCCAGGGGCAGTTATTAGCAGGGCATCGTACTCACCTGACACCTCTAAGTTAGATCGGTCCTTGAGATGGGCAGTAAGGCTTGAGTTTCTGGGGGCTAATGCGGATGTGAAGCCGGCAGGGATTGATCGGACAAAGGCAGTGATCAGTTATTTTAAGGGTAAGCGTGATGACTGGAAGGCGGGCCTTAAGACCTATAGTGGTGTGATGTATCGAGATTTGTGGCCGGGAATTGATCTGATCTATACGGGTACTGTGAACCGCCTCAAGTATAGGTTTGTAGTAAAGCCCGGTGCAGATCCCAACATAATCCGTTTAGCCTACCGGGGAGCCTCATCAATTACAATCAATGATGCGGGTCAGTTGGAGGTGAAGACGCCTGTGGGTGGTTTTCAGGATGAGCGGCCTTATACCTATCAGGATGTGGACGGGCGACGTATTGAGGTGGCCACAGGTTACAGAGTGGATTCTTGTGATGACAAGGGAGCATATGTTTATGGTTTTAAAGTGGGGGCCTATGACAAAAGTAAACCCCTGGTCGTTGACCCGGCTGTGCTTGTCTACTGCGGCTACATCGGAGGGAGCGATGAGGATATTGGCTATGGCATAGCCGTAGACGGTGATGGAAATGCCTACGTAACAGGTTATACCTACTCAGACGAAGCGACGTTTCCTGTGACCGTGGGGCCTGATCTGACCTATAATGGCGGCGATGACGCTTTCGTGGCCAAGGTGAACGCCACTGGCACGGCCCTTGACTATTGTGGCTACATCGGGGGGAGCGCTAGCGATGTCGGCCTCGGCATAGCCGTAGACGGTGACGGAAATGCCTACGTAACAGGCCAGACCGAGTCCGACGAGGCGACCTTTCCTGTGACCGTGGGGCCTGATCTGACCCATAATGGCGGCTATGACGCTTTCGTGGCCAAGTTGAACGCCAATGGTACTGGCCTTTTATACTGCGGCTACATCGGGGGGAGCGAGAACGACTACGGCTTGGGCATAGCCGTAGACGGTGACGGAAATTCCTACGTAACAGGCAATGCCTACTCCGACGAGGCGACCTTTCCTGTGACCGTGGGGCCTGATCTGACCTTTAATGGCAGCGTCGACGTTTTCGCGGCCAGGGTGGACGCCACTGGCACGGGCCTTAACTATTGCGGCTACATCGGGGGGAGCGGGTACGACCGCGGCAACGGCATAGCCGTAGACGGTGACGGAAATGCCTACGTAACAGGCCGGACCGAGTCCGACGAGGCGACCTTTCCTGTGACCGTGGGGCCTGATCTGACCTTTAATGGCTTCTATGACGCTTTCGTGGTCAAGGTGAACGCCAATGGTACTGGCCTTTTATACTGCGGCTACATCGGGGGGAGCGATTATGACAACTGCTATGGCATAGTCGTAGACGGTAACGGAAATGCCTACGTAACAGGTAGTACCGACTCCGACGAGGCGACGTTTCCTGTGACCGTGGGGCCTGATCTGACCCATAATGGCAGCGGCGACGTTTTCGCGGCCAGGGTGAACGTCTCTGGCACGGCTCTTGACTATTGCGGCTACATCGGGGGGAGCGATTATGACTTCGGCTATGGCATAGCCGTAGACGGTAACGGAAATGCCTACGTAACAGGCTATACCGGATCCGACGAGGCGACCTTTCCTGTGACCGTGGGGCCTGATCTGACCTTTAATGGCGGCTATGACGCTTTTGTGGTCAAGGTGAACGCCAATGGTACTGGCCTTTTATACTGCGGCTACATCGGGGGGAGCGATTATGACAACTGCTATGGCATAGTCGTAGACGGTAACGGAAATGCCTACGTAACAGGCGAGACCCGATCCGACGAGGCGACGTTTCCTGTGACCGTGGGGCCTGATCTGACCTATAATGACGACTTTGACGGTTTCGTGGCAAAGATATCGACACAAACAGGCGGTGATGAACTGGCTGCGGATTTTGGCGTCGATGGACTCTGGCATTACGACGGTAGCATATGGAACCAGTTAAACGGGCAAAATCCTGAAGGCATGGAAGAGTGGGATGAAGGGCTTGCATCTGATTTTGGCACTTCCGGTCTTTGGACCTATGATGGTTCTTCCTGGGAACTGTTAACCACTTTGAATCCTGAAGCCATGAAGGCTTGGGATGATGGATTGGCTGTTGATTTTGGTGCTACGGGTCTCTGGAATTATAACGGCTCATCATGGGATCTTTTAACCACCAATGATCCTCAGGGTATGGAATCGTGGACTATTGGATTGGCTGTTGATTTCGGCACATTCGGCCTGTGGTACTATGATGGCTCATCCTGGGATCTATTGACTACCAGTAATGCCCAAGGCATGACAGCGTGGTCTGGCGGTCTTGTGGTTGATTTCGGTACCTTTGGCCTGTGGAATTACAACGGTTCATCGTGGGATCTTTTAACCACCAGTGATGCACAAAGCATGGAAGCGTGGTCAGGCGGCCTTGCTGTGGATTTTGACACCTTTGGCCTGTGGAACTACGATGGCTCATCATGGAACCTGCTCACAACCAGTAATGCAGAATTCATGGCAGCATGGGCAAGTGGACTGGCTGTTGATCTTGGTGGCACTGGACTTTGGACTTACGATGGTTCATCATGGGACCTATTAACCACCAGCGATGCCCAGGACATGGAAGGTTGGGGAACGTCACTTGCAGTGGATCTTGGCACTTCCGGTCTGTGGAACTATGACGGCTCCTCGTGGGCAAATTTAACTGGCTGGGATTCCGAGGATATGATAGATGTAGATTTGTACTAATTTTACAAACCCTGCTATAATATCCTGCTTAGACTAATGAGTCTGATGGATATAGAATTTAAACCCTCATATAAAGTGTTCCGGAGAGGGAACTTTTACCCCTTCGGAGCACTATAATTTTAGGAGAAAAAGCAAAAGAAGCATTCTCAAAGCATTTCCAAATCAACCGTAGATTGGGAAGCTTAACGTACATTCAATTATGCCAAGCAATGCGGCAGGATTCAATCCTGCCGCATTTTTATTTAATTCTTTCTGGTTGCTTTGGTTTCCCAGTCTGCAATCTCGGTTGTTTCATAAATTTCTTCCCAACCTGTAATCATTCCAGAAATATGGCTGAAAAGAGAATGGCCGGTGGTTGTCATATAAAGGTGGATTACCAGGAAATTTAAAATAAAGAGCGCAATCAAGGTGTGTATGACAGCTAAAACCGACAGGGGCAGGATTCCCGGCATATAATTATACAGGTAGTATAAAAGCCCTGTAACCATTTGTGCCGGGAGCAGCATGGCTGAAATGCCCAGATAGGCCAATCGTTGCAACGGGTTGTGCTTAGCACCTTTCGATTTTTGAATCGGGTGCGGTCTGCCTTGAAAAATACCCCAGGAATAATAGAGGATAACTGAAAAGAGTTTTTTAGTTGTTGGAATATACTGCTTCCATTCCCCTGTTGTAAACAACCAGAACACAAAAAAGGCAAATAGAATCAGCCAGGACAGACCAACAAAATTATGGATGTTGACAGCCGTCTGAAAGCCAAACAGTTTGTATGTTCCATGAATTTCAAGTCCGGTGACGACCAGGCAGATGATCATAAACGCTTGAAGCCAATGCCAGAAACGTTCATATCTTGTGTAAAGATAAATTTTTATTATTTTTTTATCTTTCATTTAATTCTCCTTGCCGTTTCGTGTAAAGAACCGTCCAATACCATGGAAAAATACACCAGCCAGGGCACCAAGGACCGAGAGCCATCCGATGGTATCAATCAGGTTTGATTTGTTCCTTCCGGGCAGATACAGTCCTGTAATGCTGGCAAGCCTGGAGTTTTCCCTGATATGACATTCCGTACAGTTCAAAGCATTTTCCTTGGGTGCAACCATGTGGGTGATGGGAAATGCATAGGTTGTTTCCACGTAGTCGAATTCTCCTGAATAGGGGATACCAAGCGTCTTATTGCCGTATTCAATGGCATCATTCATATCAAATGTTGTCCAGAAACCGCGTTTCCCTGAAAGCATGGGGGCCAGAAGTTTTTTATGAATTTTATCATAGGGTTGCTTTCCCCGGTGAATTTTAAACGGAAAAATGCGGGCTTCCGGATCAGTTTTGTCGCCAACCGGATGGCTGACCTTTACAATCTGCGCAGGGTCAATTATATCATCTGCAGTTGTACTGGTCTGAGAACCATTGGACCAGAAATATTCAGGTATTACATTCTTTTCCCATCTGAATTCCCCTTTGATGGATTTGTAAACCGGTTTGCCAAAAGGGCCTTTTTCAACATAGGGTTTGCCGTCTTTCATCTTTCCGGCTTTGGTCCAGTCCCACCACATCTTTGTGGGATTCACTCTTGCATATTTTGGGATATGACATGCCTGGCAGGAAACTACATCCGTATGATCGTTCATTTTTGAATCATTTTTATGGGGCTCGTTGCTGTGACAGGAAACACAGGTGATTTTCGGTGCCAGATCATCTTCAATCAGGCTTTTTCGCGTTTCCACAGCAGGATTTGTATAAATCCTGCCGGCAATGTTGTGTTCAACCGTGGTGTGACACCGGGTACAGGAAAAATTCTTTCCGTCAATACCCATATGCACATCCAGCATCCGGTTCGGCTTTGTTAAAGAGGTGTCAAGATCGCCATGTTTCACGCCATCGCCGCCGCCGCCTTTAAAATGACATTCACCGCAATTTTTTCTTGTGGGAAATGTCACTTCGGTGATCGCCTGTTTGATTTCCTGCTGGATATCTTTCACCATCTCATTGGTTTCAGGATCGTTATCTTCTGAAAATGCTTTAATGTCTCCAAAGGCTTCAATAAAATTCAATCCCGATGAATTATGGCATTTCAGACAATTGATTTTGCCTTTCACTCCTTTTTTATTCCAGCTGACATGGCATTTCAGGCAGCCTTTATCTTCCATGGCATTTCCTGAAATACAAAAATTATTCACCGAATAACCAGCCTTGCCATATCGAATATCGCTCTTGTCTCCCGAAGCAAGCCAGGTCCAGTGAATTGTTTTATGGAACTGGGTCGCAGCTTCGGAATGGCATGATAAACAGGCTCCAGTGATTTCTTCTCCTGAGGTGAAATCTTTGTTTAAAGCCTCAGCTTTTGTATGGTCTATCGTACTCCACCGTTTACTGCCTTTAACTGCCTGTTTGGCCAGTTTCCGCCCCAAAGCTTCTTCGCCGTTTTCAGGTGTCGATGCAAAGGCAGCCTGAAAGGAACAAAAAAAAGCTGTCACAGTAATAACTGCAAGACAGGACCTTAAAAAATACCGTGGTGTCATAGGCCTCTCCATGGATTTATTAAAAATACGTAACTACTCAGGTTGTCAGGTTCACAGTTCAAGGTTCAGGGTTGTTTTGCCTGCGGCGGCGTCGCATTTTTCATATTGCTTGACATAGTTGATGGACCTATGAACGGCAGCAGTTACGCGCAATGTGCTACCCCTCGATATCTCTAACCGTGAAGTTTTCATCAGTTAACCTTGAACCGTGAACCATGGAACTTTGAATCTGAGCAGTTACAAACATACTTCTAAAAAAGAGCGGGTTAAAAAATCGCCACCCTTTTTCATCATTTATTGGCATTTTGCAGGAGTGGGTGAATCTCCAGCATAATGATAGAAATATGAATAAATATCAAGAATATCTTTATCAGAAAGCTCTGCCCAATTGCCCTTGCAGCCGAATTCATCAAAATTCCTGCTTTCAAAAATCTCTTTCCATTGTTTCATTGTTTTATCCGCCGGGCTGATTTTAGGGGTTGTGGATTCAACCTCACCGGTTGCTGCACAGGCTTTATATACTTTTCGATAGGTGTATTTGCCTTTTCTTTTATTGCCGTCAGGTCCTTCGGAAGCAAACGCCATTGAAAAGGATACAATTGTAAAGATAAATACCATGATGGTAATGATACTTTTTTTAAACATGTTATATCTCCTTGTTTTCTTATTTCTTATAAAAATGAGGCAGTTTCAAAATGTTCAATTCTGTTCGAGATCAAGGAAGGCGAAAATTTTAACCACAGGAATACATATAGTATTTCGAGGATTAAAATTTGAGCCTGACGCAGATATCGGACAAAAGGGGACGTTTTGAAATTGGCTCAAATGGGTTATTTGAGTTCTTTAATCTCATACTTTCCGTCACCTTTGAAATCAATTTGAGCTTCCACATAATAGACGTCTTTTAAGGATTCTCTTACATCTTTTATCATGTAATAAGCCTCCCCGCTCCTTGCACCGGTTGGGCATACAAAAACAATGGGCTTGTCATCAGGAAGTCCCTTGATTTTAGGCTCAAGTTTTTCGACAGGGATATTCATGGCTGTTTTAAAGGACCCTTTGGCAAATTCATCTGCATCTCTTACGTCGATGAGCATGATGGATTCAGGATTATTTGCGATAATGGATTTGAATCGTTCAAGGTCAATAGAACCTTCAACTTCACCGGCTTGCACCTGCACGGTCGCATTTGATTCACCATAGGTTTTTTTCCATTCCGGGTATCCTTTGGCAAACACCTTGACGTTGGTGTATCCAATTTCAAGGGCTTTTGCTGCTGATTTATGGCTTAATCTGCATTTGAGACCACCGCAATAGAAAGTAATCGGGGTGTTAAGGTCCCTTGGCAGTTTCCCACTAAGGACGTCAAATTGAGTAAAAGGAATATTGATGGCTGTGGGGATATGACCTTTAACAAATTTGGTTTTCTGGGGTCTTGCGTCAACAATTACTGTATTGTTTTCAGCAATCTGTTTTGCCACATACTCAGCGCTTACAGAGGCATAATTTCCTTTCAGGCTGACCCATTCAGGATATCCTTTGGCAAACACTTTAATATTTTTATACCCGAGATTTTCAGCCTTTTTAGCTGATTTGTGGCTGAGTTTGCATTTAAGTCCGCCGCAATAATAAATTAACAGGGTATTTTTATCTTTTGGCAGAAGATTAGCCTTTTTATCAAATTCTGAAAATGGAATACTTACCGCCCCGGGGATATGACCTTTTGTGTATTTTACCTTGTAAGGCCTTGCATCTATAATCATAACGTTTTCAGGCATGGGAACAGCCATATGTGCTTTTACAAACTTGGCATCCACGATGCCATGAAACATCCATGACGTATCTTGGACGGGAGTTACACCGGTTTTTGCCGTTTTTGTTGCCGTACATCCTGTCAACAGTACCAGACCTGCCAATAAGGCCAAAATCAAGGTTTTTGCCAAGATTTTTACATTGTTTGTTTTCATTTGCTCTCCTTAAAGTTTTAATTTTTGAGTTATGAATATTACCATTTTTCAAAGGTTTCATTTTAGTGCTAATCGACATAGAGCAATGAGTGTGCCATTATAAAAACATTTACCAAATATTATTATAACAAATTAAATTTAAAGGATATTTATAGCCGAATACTTTTTCCTGCGGTTTTTAATATATTATTTTTATTGCAAGAGTGTTAATGATGTGTTAACTTGTTGATTAACAGTGTTAATAATTGCGAGGATAATATGGATATCGGAAAACAATGGCGGCCTATCATTGATTCTGTCCAGGAGGGCATCATTATTGTTGATGACAAGGGGGTTTTTATTGCAGCAAATCAGACTGCCCAATTGATCACAGGATACACTGAAGAAGAATTGAAAGGCCAATCCTGCCGGATTTTGAATTGCACCGGATGTAAACTTGTCGGGAAAGGCAAAGGAAAAAAGTGGTGCGAACTTTTTTCTGAGGGGCTTGTCAGGGAAAAAAAATGTGTGATTACTAACAGCCATAACAGGACTATACCAATTGTTAAGAGTGCAACCGTCCTTTTTAATGAGAAAAATGAGATTGTTGGTGCAGTTGAGACCCTGAAAGACATATCTGAAAATATCAACTATAAAAATGAATTGGCATCCATCAAACGGATGTATTACATTGATGACGGCTTTCATGGCATTATCGGAAGAACGCCGATGATGCAGAGCCTTTATGAACATATAGAGAGTGTGGCGTCACTCGATACGCCGGTAATGATTTTGGGGGAGAGCGGGACCGGAAAGGAAATGGTTGCCAAAGCACTACATGAAACCGGGGACAGGGCATCCAAACCCTTTATTAAATTAGATTGTGCCGCGTTAAGTGAAAATGTTCTTGAAAGTGAATTATTCGGCCATGTAAAAGGTGCATATACCGGTGCAGACAGTGACAGGATAGGAAGGTTTGAAGCCGCCCACAAAGGAACCATTTTCCTGGATGAAATCGGAGATATCCCCCTTTCGGTTCAAGTTAAACTGCTCAGGGTTCTGGAAGAAAAAATGATTCAGCGGGTAGGAGCCAACAAATCCATTCCCGTCGATGTCAGGATAATTACAGCGACAAATAAAAATCTTGAAAAACTGATCGAAGAAGGATCATTCAGGGAAGACCTATTTTTCAGAATCAATGTTTTCCCTTTAACCTGCCCCCCACTGCGCCAGCGCAAAGATGATATTACGTTGATTATTCAGCATTTTATCAGTTTTCATGCCGAAAAGACAGGGAAAAATATTTTAGGATTTACCCCGGAAGCCATGCGGTTAATGGTGGCATACCACTGGCCCGGGAATATCAGGGAATTGAGAAACAGTGTAGAGTATGCTTTTGTCCTGGCAAGGGGAAAAAGTATCGGGCCCGAACATCTGCCGGAAAAGATCACAAGCTTCAATCCTCTGGATACCAAACCTCTAAAAAAGTTAGAACACAACGGTATAGTAACGGTTGGACTGTCTGAAAAAGAAGCGCTTCTTAATGCGCTTCAACAGGCTGACGGGAATCAGACTAAAGCTGCCAGGATTTTAGGCGTCAGCCGGATAACCGTGTGGAAGCGCATTAAGAAACATGGAATACACCTTAAGTAACATTACAGTATTCTTGCATAATTCCCCAATTTTTCAATAATACAGACCTCGACATTTTGTTAAGAAGTACGCTATTTTTTTAGACAAAAGCAATGCGTTAATAATACATCAAGTTGCTTGTTACTGCTTACTCGTTACTGGTTAAAATAAGGTGTTCTATCAATTTTATTAAAAATAATAGACTTGTCAGCCGGTTTTGTGACGGAGCGAAGCTATTGCTTTTATCAGCAACGAGCAACGAGTAACGAGCAACCAGTATCTTGAATGTTCAATTATCATGCAATATCTTATCATTTAGAGGTTTAGCCTTATTTTGCAGGAATAAATTACGAGGTCTGTAATATCAATTTATTGTACCGCATTTTGATTATAGAGATCCAGAGGTAGGGCCCGGATGACAAAACTAAGAGACCAGCTTATCAGAATTCAAAAAAAGAATTATCGCCGAAACGTCAATTTGGTTCGCGAGAGTTCAGGTTATAACCCAGGAATTAAAATTTATGAAAAAGAGTATTTACGCTATTTAAAATCGTATGAGGAAATTTCGAATAAAACAGAACTGATTCAAAAGGTTCTAACTGCCGACCTGGTCTATCATGGCGACTATCACACGCTAAAACAATCTCAACATTCTGTGTTGCGCATCCTCAGGGAGATTGAGGACAAAAGGGATATTATTCTATGCCTGGAGATGTTTCATGGACGTGATCAAAAATATATCGATCGGTTTATGGCCGGAGAATTATCTGAAAAAATGTTTCTGGAAAGAATCGATTATGCCAGAAAGTGGCCATTTCACTGGGGTAATTGGAGCCCTATTATTTCCTTTTGCCGGGATAATCAAATTCCCATACTGGGCATCAATACCGAAATTGATGATGTAAAGGGGATTACAAGATTAAGAAAGCGTGACCAATACTCGGCCCGTATTATTGCTAAGACTTTGATTAAGAATCCCGGCAAGCTGATTTACATTGTTGATGGTGATTATCACATCGCCCCCAATCATCTTCCAAAAAATGTTGAGAAGTTGCTAAAACTGTTGGGCGAGCCCGCAAAGACCCTTATTATTTTCCAGAACGCTGAAAACCTTTACTGGAAGCTATGCAGCCGGAAGCTGGAAGAATCGGATGTTCTCAAAATTAATGGTAACAAATACTGCGTGATGAATACGATGCCGGCGAATAAAATTCAATCCTATTTAAACTGGCTTGAATATTCCAAAGACGCATATTTTCCAGTGCATCAGGATTGGGAAGATGATAATTTTGAAGACAGGGGGTCAATGGTGCATGAAATGGTTACCACCCTTGCTGCAATTCTCAATCTGGATTTCCCTTTAGATGCCCTGGAGAAATTGACGATTTACTATCCGAGCAACCTGGATTTTATGGAGTTCGTTCATAGCACGCCGGAGTTCAAGGGCCGGCTTCGACTCATCCGAAGTAAGATAAAAAAAGAAGAGGGATTCCTCTTGGAATACGAGGTTTCAGGTGATAATGCATATCTTATCTACCTGGCAAACTCTAATATTAACATGGCTGCCGAGGAAGCAACTCATTTTTTAAATGTCGTGCTCAGGGGACCTTTAAAAAAATCTGTCAGTGCTTTTGATAGTTTTTACCGGAATGTAATTACCGAATGTCTGGGATTTTTCGGCAGCAAGTTTATCAATGAAAAGCGAAAATCACATTCGGAAAATTCCATCAGGATATTTTTAGGCCAGGAAAAGCGAGGTGAACTTAAACATGCCGACCAGGAAATCCTACAGGTCGCCCGGTACATTTTGCAGCATTTTTACCTTCAGAGAAAAACTTCCGATGCGACGGAATTTATCAAAAAGTTTTTTATCCAATATAACAGTCAATCCGTTATTACTCGAATGTTCAGCACCCAGCTTGGTTATATCCTTGGTAACAAGCTGTATTATGCTTTAAAAAGGGGAAAATTTTCATTAAGAAGGGTCCAGGGTTATTTTCGTGATCCCTTTGATGAGCCGATGAAGGCCTTTAACTGCTACCTTGAAATAAGTAATCGAGTTAAAAAGGTGAAAGACGTTAGTCGGTTATAAAAGAATATAGGTAACTACTCACGTAGTCAGGCTGAAGCTGTTTAGACTGAAGGCTGAAGGGGCCAGAAAAGCACGATTGCAGTACTTTGGCGGAATGTGATTCTTGCATCAAACATGGCTTTAAAATGTGCTTTTTCCTAACAGTCTTCAGCCTTCAGCCTATCCACCTGAGTGGTTACGAATAAAAATAACAAAGAAAAGGGTTAGACTGTTGATGGGAAAAT
>Ga0255437_1019_pt1 | contig 13261 bp, 11 predicted proteins | sample ANMaggSeSYBR02I4_FD_182644 | JGI IMG/M metagenome (GOLD analysis project Ga0255437, IMG submission 182644) | Sediment cell enrichment communities from methane seep in Santa Monica Basin, California, United Staets - ANME aggregate JGI... | ecosystem: Environmental > Aquatic > Marine > Cold seeps >... | reverse complement strand
TCTTTTGAGTCTGAACAATTCAAACATCTAAGAACAAATATTTTGTATCCTGTTTCCGGTAAGCCCCCCCGTTCAATAATGGTAACCAGTGCTGTTCCCGGCGAGGGAAAGTCTTTTGTATCATCCAATTTGGCGGTAAGCATTGCCCAGAATATTGATCAGCATGTTCTTTTGATGGACTGTGATATGCGCAAAGCCACTATTCAAGGCAATTTCGGTTTTGATGATGTTAAAGGGCTTAGCGAATATCTGTCAAAAGGTACATCCTTATCTTCGTTGCTTCTTAAGACCGAAATAGACAAATTGACAATTTTACCGGGCGGTAGACCGCCTAGAAATCCGGCTGAACTTATGTCTTCAAAGCAGATGTCTAAGCTACTTAAAGAGGTAACGTCAAGGTATAGTGATCGCTATATTATTATAGATTCACCGCCACCACACCTGACATCAGAGACAAGTGTTATAGCAAGACAGGTTGACGGGATTCTTCTGGTCGTGAAAGCAGGCAGCACACAGCGTGAGCTTGTTGAAGAGCTTCTTGAAATGATGGGGAGAGAAAAGGTGCTCGGTATTGTTGTTAATTGGTTCGATTTACGTTCATCTGCATATTACGGATACGGCAAATATTCCCAATATGGTAAATACTACGGTAAAGACTAAAGGCTGTTAAGGTTCTTTTTTAGTCTTATTTGTTTACTTTTTATCTAGTCTTAGAGGTACGATTGTTATGCTTTGCTTATCTGCGTTGATTGCACAAAGCGGTTGTAATTGACAAGGCGGAGCTATATAAAAAATTTTTAATCAGACAGGATAGACAGGATTATAAATGATATTTTTTATTTTCATTACTTCCAGGCTTGCCTCGCCATAGCATCTGCCAAGCTGCGACGGCTGGTCGAAACTGAGAAAATAAATATAATCCTGACCATCCTGTTAATCCTGTCTAAAAATATTGAAATGGAGAAATGGTCATGAAAAAGCATTTTATCTTCATAAGCATTTGTTTGGCATTTATTCTTACATATACTGCATCCAATGTCTATGCAGGTGAACAAAAGTCTTCAGCAGCAGATACAAAGTTCACCACAAACCCTTACAGGATCGGTAGCGGTGATATTATAGATATTACTACATGGAAAGAGCCTGATTTTTCCAGGGAGGAAATTTTAGTAAGGATTGATGGAAAAATTTCTTTTCCTCTTCTTGATGATGTCCAGGCAGGTGGCCTAACGCCTTTGGAGCTTAAAAAAGATATCCAGGCAAAATTAAAGGGATTTATATCCAATCCTGCTGTCACTGTTACTGTCAGAAGCCCGGCAAGCAAAAGAATCTACATCCTGGGAGAAGTTGTAAATACAGGGGAGTATCCTCTTGTAAAAAACCTTACGGTGTTGCAGGCATTTGCCCTTGCAGGGGGATTTACAGAATGGGCGTCGAAAAAAGAGATCATCCTCTTCAGGAAAGAAAATGGAAAGGAAAAAACGATAAGAATCAACTATAAAGATATTTTAAAGGGGAAAGATTTCAGCCAAAATGTAATGCTAAAGGCCGATGACACAATAATCGTGCCGTAATTTTAGTTTATATTGGACACAGATGAACACAGATATGCAGGATATTAAATATAAAGAACTAACAGAGAAAATCATTAAGATTTTCTATAAAGTATACAATAAGCTTGGCTATGGGTTTTTGGAAAAAGTATATGAAAATGCCATGATCATTGAATTTGGAAGAGAAGGGATTCCAGCAGTTGCCCAATTTCCAATAAAGGTGTCTTATGAAGATGAAGTTATAGGTGAATATTATGCTGATATTTTGACTGATGACAAGGTTATTGTGGAGATTAAAGCAACGAGAACCTTGGCATCGGAGCATGAAGCACAATTATTGAATTACCTTAAAGCTACGGATATTGAGGTTGGGATTTTGCTGGATTATGGTCCTAAGCCAGAGATGAAGCGAAAGGTATTTGATAATTTAAGAAAATAAACATCTGTGTCCATCTGCGTTAATCAGTGTCCTATAACATTCGGAGGATCAATTATGAAATTTAAAATTTATCTTTGCGTGGCAATATCTGCTATTTTATTTACTGCATCATCTGTTTTTGCATTCCAGGCCACGTTTTTACCAAGGATGTCTGTTAGCGAAGAATATACCGACAATTTCTTCCTAACAGAAGACAATGAAGAAGATGAGTTTATTACCGTTATTTCTCTTGGATTTACTACTGAACTCTTGTGGCAACACAGCGGAATAGAAATATCGTACGATCCTGCATATGCCATTTACAACGAGTTCTCTGAGAACGACACATGGCGCCATACTGCTTTGCTTTACGGCTGGTCAGATTTGACGCGAAACAGCAGGCTGGAAATCAATAATGCTTTCGTGCAAACAGAAGATCCCTTTGATGAGGAAGATATTTATTATATTCGTTCTGATGATCCTGCCATAGGAGCGGACCCGACCTTAAGAACATCAAGAGAGCCATACATTAGAAATATTGCCAGTTTAAGGTTTACCAATCAGTTTGGCGAAAACGATTCTTTCTATCTTGAATATGCATACGGCATCCTTGAAAACGAAGACAAAACCATTGAAGACAATACCAGGCATATCCCGTCTGCCGGTCTAACCTACTGGTTTACTCCCCAGTGGGGCAGTGAAATAATAATATCATATATAAAGGCTGAATATAGCAGGGAAGATGAATTTTTTACTGGTCCAGATGCTGGTGATCCCTCAGATGATTTTAATGCATATAACGGCAATATAAGATTGATAAAACGGTTTTCCCGGCAACTTGAAGGGCATTTAGCTTATACTCATATTTACTTTGATTCTGAAGTAAACGAAGATGACTATCAAATTTATAATCCATATATCGGTTTTAATTACGAGGTTGCCCAGGATAAAACGGTTATCGTTAATGTAGGTTATGCTCTCCTGAATTATGAGGAGGAAATCGATGATCGTGATGATCTGTCAGGGCCAACAGCAGATGCCGTTTTTGAAAAAACATTTCAAAGAGGCTCAATCAGCCTCTTAGGAGCAGGAGGGTACGATTTTGCATATTTTGGTGCCGAGGACCTGGGGGTGTCAATATTTTATGAGGCCGGTCTGGAAGCGGAATACAATCTTACAAGGCGCGTTACCGGAGATATTTTCGGTTCATACCGGCAGGACAGATATGAGGAAGAGGACCCGGTACGCAGAGACAAAGCCACAACAGGCGGTGTCGGGCTTAGCTATGAATATGAAAGGTGGCTGTCTTCAAACATCAATTTTATCATAAGGGCTGAATATTCATATCGCAACTTTGATTCAAACATTGAAGATCCTTACATTGAAAATCGAGGTTTTTTTTCGATAACATTAACCCGCAGCCAGCCATACAGGAGTGGAAACTAAAAGGCTGGGAAGCTATGAGGTCAGGAGGTTGGGAGGCTAAGAGACTGGGAAGCGAGGAGGTAAGGAAGCTGGGATGTTGGGATGTGACGTATGACTGAAGATCGATGGAAGAACCTTGATGTATGGAAGCTGTCGGATGAACTGGCTTATAAGGTCTATTTGAGCAGCCGAGATTTTCCAAAAGAAGAAATATATGGAATAACTTCTCAGCTCAGAAGGGCAGCTTTGTCTGTTCCAACAAATATAGTCGAAGGTTATTCCAGGAAAGGGGATAAGGAGCTATCTCACTTTTTAAATATAAGTATTGGTTCAATGGCGGAAACGAAATATCTTCTATATTTTTCACGTCGCCTTGGATATATAAATGACAATAAATATGGTGAAATCAAAATCGGTTATGAAAGATTAGGAAAGCAACTTTGGAGATTTTATGAAACAGTCCGGAAGAACCCGAAAAAATAACGTTCTTGGGTCCCATAGCCTCATGGCCTCCCAACTTCCCCGTTTCTTAGCTTCCAAGCCTTTCAGCCTCCAAACCTCCCAGCTCCCAAGCTTCCCAGCCTATCTATTATGTGCGGAATAGCAGGAATAATTAATTATAAATCTAAAGAAGATATGCAAAGTCTTCTTTGTCGGATGATCGGTCTTATTCGCCATCGAGGACCGGATGCATCCGGTATTTATATGAGCCGTCATGCAGGACTGGCCCATGCAAGGTTAAGTATCATAGATCTTAGTGGCGGTGATCAACCGATTCACAATGAAGATCGATCTGTCTGGATAGTGTTCAACGGTGAAATTTTCAACTATCCGGAACTTCGTGAAGATTTAGTTGCACGGGGTCATCGGTTTTATACTCAAACAGACACAGAAGTTTTGGTTCATCTATACGAAGAACACGGCACGGGAATGTTTAAAGACTTAAATGGGCAGTTTGCTTTTGCGCTATGGGATAAAAAAGAGAAGTCTCTCCTTCTGGGTCGAGACCGAATGGGTATCAGGCCTCTTTTCTACTACCAAAATAACGGACGGCTGATATTTGGTTCAGAAGTAAAAGCCATGTTCGCTGATCCGGCGACTCCACGCAAGCTCGATACACAGACGCTTTCGGACATATTTACATGCTGGACGCCTGTGGGATCATCTACACCTTTTGAAGGTATCTATCAGATTCCGCCGGGGCATTATGCTAGGTTTTCTAGAAATGGTTTCAGCACCCATCAGTACTGGAATTTGTCCTTCAGAAACAAAAGTAATGAAAATCCAGGTGAGCGGCCTTTATTAGAATGGACAGAAGAATTAAATGATTTGCTTCGTGACGCTGCAAAAATTCGGCTCCGTGCAGATGTTCCTGTTGGAGCATATTTGAGTGGCGGACTTGACAGTACCTATACCAGTGCACTTGTAAAACGCAATTTTAACAATTTACTTCGCACTTTTTCAGTCAGCTTCACAGATATTCGTTTCGACGAAACTCCTTTTCAGAAAATAGCAGTTAAGGCTCTTAAAACTGAACATAGAGATATACGATGTGCTGAAAAAGATATCGGAGAGGCTTTCCCTCAAGTCATCTGGCATACGGAAGTCCCGATACTAAGGACCGCTCCTGTCCCCCTTTATCATCTTTCAAAGTTGGTCCGGGAAAACAACTTCAAGGTAGTGCTGACAGGTGAAGGGGCTGATGAGATATTTGCCGGTTATAATATTTTTAAAGAAGACAGGGTGCGAAGGTTCTGGGCACGAAATCCTGATTCCAGGATGCGGCCCATGCTCCTTGAAAGGCTTTACCCTTATATTTTTACCCGGCAAAACGGTAAGGCAAAGGCATTTCTGGAGGGATTTTTCAAAAAAAGTCTTTCAGAAATTAACTCACCTGTTTATTCTCACTTACTCAGGTGGCAAAACACTTCACAACTGAAAAGTTTTTTCACAGCTGATTTGCAGAAAAAAACCGCAAACAAGGAAGAATTTATCAATAGGTTTGTTTCGACGTTGCCGGCAGATTTCATGTCATGGCATCCGCTGTCAAGAGCTCAATTTACAGAGATTAATCTTTTTCTTTCAAATTATCTTTTATCTTCCCAGGGAGATCGAATGGCCATGGCAAATGCCGTAGAAGGGCGCTACCCATTTCTTGATCATCGAGTGGTTGAGTTTGCTACCCGGGTTCCGCCACGCTATCGAATGAACGGGCTTAAGGAAAAGTTCATTTTAAAACAGGCAGCCCGTAGCCTTATTCCTCCTGAATTAATTGACAGGCCCAAAAAACCGTATCGCGCACCCATAAGCAAAAGTTTTTTTCAGGAGAAACCTGTCGATTATGTAGAAGAATTGCTTTCCGAAAGCGCAATCAAAAAAAGCGGATATTTTGATCCTAAAAAGGTTTCATTGCTTACAACAAAATGCAAGCAGCATCAAGGACAGATTTTAAGTGAACGGGAGAACATGGCCGTGGTCGGAATTCTTTCGACACAGCTTTTGGATCACCAGTTTATACAAAACTTCCCTGCTCATCCGATTCAAGAACCCGAAGATGTAAAAATCTTTAATTAAAGTTCAGACAGGATTGACAGGATGTTCAGGATAGTTTTTGTTTTCATCACTTTCCAGAAGAAAGTGATGAAACTTAATCCGCTTACAGCGGAAAAATAATAATACATAGTTTCTTCACCGGAGGTGAATTGATTTTCATGATTTTCTTCAGGAAAATCATGAAAATAATCCAGTAAATCATGTAAATCCTGTCAAAAAATAAAAAAGGGATATTTATGAAAAATCAAAGATTTTCAAAAGATGTTTTAACAATTGATCCGGAAGAAGAAGTTGAAAAAATCATCAAACAACTGCGCAGTTTCCTGACAAACCAGTTAAAACGGCGTGGTCTGATCGTAGCCCTTTCCGGTGGCATAGACAGCAGTGTTACTACTGCGCTTTCTGTTAAAGCTCTGGGCCCGGATCGGGTTTTAGCTTTGCTGATGCCTGAACGCCATTCTTCAGACGATACTCTTGATCTAAGTACCATCGTGGCAGATCATTTTGGCGTTAACAAAGTCCATGAGGATATTTCAAACATTCTCGAATCCGTTGGTTTTTACAAAAGATATGATGAAGCTGTACGGATGGTTATACCCGAATACGGAGATGGGTGGAAGTCTAAAATTGTTACACCAAACGTTACTGAAACAAAAGGTTTTAATTTATTTTCAATCGTTGCTCAAAGTCCCGACAGTACAATAATAAAAAAACGATTGCATCTAAAGGCTTATCTTGAAATTGTTGCGGCAACGAATTTCAAGCAGCGAACTCGCAAAATGCTTGAATACTATCACGCAGACAGACTTAACTTCGCCGTGACCGGGACTCCGAACCGCCTGGAATACGATCAGGGTTTTTTTGTAAAACTGGGGGATGGTGCAGCAGATGTAAAACCAATAGCCCATCTATATAAGACCCAGGTATATCAGTTGGCGGAATATCTCGGCGTTCCTGAAAAAATAAGAGGACGGCCACCTACAACAGATACCTATTCACTTTCCCAGGGCCAGGATGAATTTTATTTTTCCCTTCCCTATGATAAAATGGACCTTTGTTTATATGGGAAGAATAATAACATATCGGTTGAGACTGTTGCTGAATACCTGGATCTGGAGCCGGAACAGATACAAAGAGTGTACGATGATATCGACACCAAGCGGTCAACTACCCGGTATCTTCACCTGCCACCGCTTTTAATAGAAGATATCCATGAAATTTTGAAGTAAAAGTAATTTAGCCACAGACCCACACAGACACACACAGACGTTTTATTCGGCTGAGCCAGCCGGATATAGAAAGTCGTCCACTATGGGCGGATAAAACAGATCAATTTTACGTTGCTAAAGCTGATAATTAGCAGACTCGCAGTTATTGCAAATAGTATAAATATAATATTGTTTGCTGCCCAAAGGGCATACAATCTTTTCCCGGCCGAGTCCGGCCGGGAAAAAGAATTTGTCTGTGTCAGTCTGTGTGTGTCTGTGGCTAATAAAAGAAAAAACTCGTGTCGGTCCATGGCTAATATTACAAATGAATATAGACGATATCACATACAAGATTAACGGTGCCATATTTGAGGTAAATCGTGAACTTGGGGTAGGATTTTTGGAAAAAGTTTACCAAAACGCTTTGATGGTTGAATTGGCGGGCAGAAAACTTAAAGCTGAAAGTCAAGTCCCTATAACAGTAAGATATAAAGGTGTTGAGATTGGTGAATATTTCGCCGATATTGTTGTTGAGAAACAAGTCATTTTAGAGCTCAAAGCTATTGACTCGTTGCAGAAAATACATGAGGCTCAACTGTTGAACTATCTAAAAGCTACTGGATATAAAATTGGTCTTTTAGTAAATTTTACTCATCCAAAGGCAGAAATCAAGCGATTCATTCTGTAACCTGCCGCAGGCTTGCACCATTATCTCTGCCGGGTCGGCAGAGATAATAGTCTGTGTTTGTCTGTGTGAGTCTGTGGCTAATAAAATAAAAAAGCTCGTGTGTGCCTGTAGCTAATAAGAAAGGATTAAAATGAACGAAAAAAAAGAAACAATCAAAACATTTATTATAGAAAACTTCCTGTTCGGAAGCGAAGACGGCTTGAAAGATGAAACCTCATTTTTAGAAGAGGGAATTATCGATTCAACAGGAATCCTGGAACTGGTAACTTTTCTGGAAGAAGAGTTTTTAATTACAATTGAAGATGAAGAACTTGTACCGGAAAACCTGGACTCCATTAACAATGTAACAGCTTTCCTTGAAAGCAAAATAGCATCATAATCGTCAATCGTTCGTAAAAAATTAGCCACAGACCCACACAGACAAATTCATTTTCCCGGCCGGACTTGGCCGGGAAAAGGTTGTATGCCCTATGGGCAGGTAAACTTCGCGAAGCGATGGCTTTTTTTATTCGGCTGTGCCAGCCGAATAAAACGTCTGTGTCCGTCTGTGTGGGTCTGTGGCTAAAAATAAATAATCATGCAACTGACAACTAACAATAAACAACATGCAAACCTCATTCATCATTTCCTGGAAGAAAGCACAGAACTCTTCCCTGATAAGACCGCACTTATACATGATGAAGTCCGGGTTTCTTATGAACAGGTAAATACAAAAGCAAACCGGTTGGCTCACTGGCTCATAGGCATCGGAGTTTCCAAAGGCGATCGTGTTGTTTTGCTTTTAGAAAATTGCATGGAATATGTTGTAAGCTATTACGGTATCCTTAAGGCCGGTGCTGTGGTAGTTCCTTTAAGCAGCGACTTAAAGCCTGACGGCTTAAGACCTCTCTTAGAAGAACTGGAACCTGAAGTAATTATATCTTCATCAAGATTTGAACGCGTCCTTAAAGCAACGGTTCCGGTATTTAATAATATAAAAGCGTTATTATTAAAAAGCCCAAAGCAAAAATGGTCATCTTCTACCTTTTCTGTATTTTCATGGGAAAATATAATTTATGATAATGTAACTTCGAATCCTGAGATTCGGCCTGAAATCAGTATTGATGGATCAGATCTTGCAGGCATTATTTATACTTCGGGTTCTACCGGAATCCCAAAAGGAGTAATGCTGTCACATAAAAACATTGTGTCAAACACTCGTTCCATCTGCCGGTATTTGAGCCTGACAGATAAAGATATTCAAATGGCAGTACTTCCTTTTTTCTATGTAATGGGAAAATCGCTTTTGAATACACATTTTGCAGTTGGTGGAACAGTAGTTATTAATAACAAGTTCGCTTTTCCGGCAACGGTCATTAAGCAGATGGTCGATGAAAAAGTCACAGGATTTTCCGGTGTACCTTCCACCTATGCCTATTTACTCCATCGCTCTCCTTTAAAAAACTATCGGGACAAGCTCAATTCGCTAAGGTACTGCACACAGGCAGGCGGTCATATGTCGGGGCAGATAAAAGAAGAACTCCGTAAAGTATTGCCTGCACATACACAAATATATATTATGTATGGTGCCACCGAAGCATCCGCCCGGCTGACATATCTTAGACCTGATCAATTTCCAGATAAAATGGATTCCATAGGCAAACCGATTCCGGGCGTCAATATGGAGGTATTAAATAAAAGCGGCAGGGTACTTCCAGCCGGTCAGACGGGCGAGCTCGTAGCTTCAGGCAGCAATATTATGCAAGGCTACTGGAAAGATGAAAAGGCAACATCTGCTGTTTTGGATAAGAACGGATATCACACCGGAGATTTGGGATACTATGATCAAGAAGGATACTTCTTTGTGAATGGACGTAAAGACAATCTTTTAAAGGTAGGTGGTCACCGGATAAACCCGCAGGAAATCGAAGATGCGTTAATGGCTACTGAACTCGTAATTGAAACCGCAGTTATAGGAATACCGGATGAACTGTTGGGTAACAAACTAATTGCCCTGGCAGTACCCAGAAATGAAACCAGCAGCAAAAACAAAATAATAAAACTTTGCGCCGATAGTTTGCCAAAATATAAACTTCCCGGCTCTATTAAATTAGTTCGTTCTCTTCCCAAAAACACAAATGGCAAAATTGACAGGACAAAGTGCCTTGAAATTGCCATATAATAATATTCAAATACTACAGCGGAATGGATTCAATCTTATTAACCGCTTAATAGACAGGATCTACAGGATTGCTAGGATATTTACTTCATGATTTTCCTGAAGAAAATCATGAAATTCAATTCGCCTTCGGCGAAGAAATAAACTTTACAACTTTTCCGCTGAAAGCGGGTTAGGTTTTATCACTTTCATCCCCGCCCGCCTCGCAAGCGAGAGCGTTGCGGGCAGGTGGAAAGTGATGAAATAAATTATTATCCTGAAAATCCTGCGTGCCTCGGCATAGCTTAAGCGTCGCCGGGTTAATCCTGTCTAATAAAAGAACATAAAGTAGAATCAATTCAATTTTGGGCTATGAGCTAAAAAAAAGAAAGGCTTTTTTATCATGAATATATGCATAGTAGGAACCGGATATGTAGGACTGGTTACGGCAGCCTGTTTTGCGGAAATGGGTAATGATGTTTGCTGTATTGATGTTGATACAACCATAATCGATGGGCTTAAATCAGGAAAAATTCATATTTATGAGCCAGGCCTTGAACAGCTCGTTAAGAGAAATATTGAGCAGGAGCGGCTGAGCTTTTCTACAAATCTGGAAGAAGGTATTGAAGATGCCCTGTTTATACTTAACTGCGTGGGTACACCTTCAAAGCATGATGGTTCCTGCGATCTTTCATATGTTCATCAGGTGGCATCCCAAATCGGACAGGTTATAAATGAATACAAGATTATAATAAATAAATCGACTGTTCCTGTCGGAACGGCGGATCAGGTACATAAAATTATTCAGGAAGAGATTAAAAAAAGGGAACTAAATATTGAATTTGATGTGGTTTCAAATCCTGAATTTTTAAAAGAAGGCGATGCAATCAACGATTTTATGAAACCGGACAGGGTAATTTTAGGGACTGACAATATCCGCACTTCTAAACTGATGGAAACATTATATGCCCCCTTTGCGCGCAGTCGCGAAAAAATGATTGTAATGAGCATAAAAAGCGCAGAACTGACAAAGTATGCTGCAAACTGCATGCTTGCAACTAAAATTTCTTTTATGAACGAAATGGCCAACATTTGCGAACACATAGGCGCTGATGTCAGTGATGTAAGAATCGGTATCGGTTCTGACCACCGAATCGGCTACCATTTTATATACCCTGGTGTAGGATACGGGGGATCATGCTTTCCAAAAGATGTAAAAGCTCTTATAAATACAACATGGGAAAATGGATATGAGCCAAAACTGATTACAGCTGTGGACGAAGTAAACGCCAGACAGAAAAAGGTTCTGGCTGATAAAATCAAGGATTATTTCTCCAATCAAAATGGTGTGAAGGACAAAACCCTGGCACTTTGGGGGCTTTCCTTTAAAGCAAATACGGATGATATTCGTGAATCAGCTTCTTTAGAAATTATTTCTGAGTTAGCTGCTGAAGGTATGCATATCCGTGCATTTGATCCTGTTGCCGGAGAAAATGCAAAAAAAGTCTTTGAGGATAACCCTCTTGCCAAGGTGCTTGATAGTCAATATGAAACCGTGGAAGGAGCTGATGCTTTGGCCGTTGTAACAGACTGGAACCAGTTCAGGAATCCGGATTTTAAACGCATTAAAAAGGCATTAACAGCACCCGTAATTTTTGACGGCCGCAATCTCTATTCCCCGTCATTTGTGGCAGACCAAGGCTTTGCGTATTTCAGCATCGGCAGGGCACCAGTTAATAATTAGCCACAGACACACACGGACGGACACAGACAAATATTTTTCCCGGCCGGACTCGGCCGGGAAAAGGTTGTATGCCCTTTGGGCAATAACAAACAATATATTTTAGTCTGCTTGCTATAGCTGTCAATTTGCTTATTATCAGATCTATCAATGAAAAAATGATCAGTTTTATCCGCCTCTGGCGGATGACTGTATTTGCCCGAGCGGGTCGCTCGGACAAATGTCCGTGTGAGTCCGTGTGGGTCTGTGGCTAAAATAAAACAAATCACTCTATGATCTTGTGTGCTCTGTGGCAAATACATAAAATATGAAGAAAAACATCTTAGTCGTAGGCGGTGCGGGATACATCGGATCCCATATGGTCAAAGATCTGCTCAGGGCAGGTTATAAAGTTGTCATTCTGGACAATTTGTCAACAGGCCATCGCGAACTGTTGCCAGGGGGTATATTTTTTAAGGGCAACCTGGGTGATGGCAAGTTGCTGGATAGAATATTTTCAGAATATCAAATCAGTGCTGTAATGCATTTTGCAGCTTATTCCCTTGTTGGCGACTCTATGCAGGACCCGATTGCATATTACCGCAATAGTATAGCAGGAACAATAGAGTTGTTAGCCGGTATGGTGAGGCATAACGTTAAGCACTTCATTTTTTCTTCTTCGGCGGCTGTTTATGGCGAACCTGTTGAGATTCCGATAAAGGAAGATCATCCGTGCAATCCCACAAACCCATATGGTGCTACCAAAGTTGCCGTGGAGCAGTTGTTGAATGACTGTGACTACGCTTATGGTTTAAAATCTGTTTCCCTGCGGTATTTTAATGCTGCCGGGGCTGACGAGTCCGGTGAAATCGGGGAACTGCACGAACCCGAGACGCACTTGATTCCTTTGGTATTAAAAGCAGCCTCCGGTGAGCGAAAAAATATAAAAATATTCGGTACGGATTATCCCACATATGACGGGACATGTATTAGAGATTACATACATGTTAGCGATCTTGCCCAGGCACACTTATTAGCTCTGGAAGCGCTTTTATCCGGAAAAGAGAGTTCAGTTTACAATCTTGGTAACAGCAAGGGCTATTCAGTGCGTGAAGTTATTGAACTGTCAGGGAAAATTACAGGAAAAACTATCCGGACCGTTGAGGTGGAAAGAAGACCGGGCGATCCGGCCGAGCTTATTGCAGGTTCTGATAAAATACGGGAAGAACTTGGATGGAAGCCAGGGTATGAAGATCTGGAGACTATTATCACTACAGCCTGGAACTGGCACACAGCGGGAAGGCCTTTTTGTTAAAACAATTAGCCACCCTGGTTAAATCCGCTTGGCTTGTTTTCTCCGTGTGTGGTAAAAAACAGATTAGAAACTGAATGGGATTTTGTTAATCTCTGTCCGAAACCTAAAATTTAAATTGAATTTATTAGAATTTTATTATATTATTTAAAGGTTAATAAGTGTTGAAATTTGAATGGGAGCCCCAAAAAGCTAAAATCAATCTGAAGAAACATGGTGTATCTTTTGCAGAAGCAAGCACCGCATT
>Ga0255437_1018_pt1 | contig 13473 bp, 10 predicted proteins | sample ANMaggSeSYBR02I4_FD_182644 | JGI IMG/M metagenome (GOLD analysis project Ga0255437, IMG submission 182644) | Sediment cell enrichment communities from methane seep in Santa Monica Basin, California, United Staets - ANME aggregate JGI... | ecosystem: Environmental > Aquatic > Marine > Cold seeps >... | reverse complement strand
CTCCATTACTGCCTGTTTCATGGCAACCGGCTCACCTATTACTGTTACGACCAGCCTGTTGTGATCTTCATCCCTTTGATAATCCAAAAGTTTGACTTCCCCTTTTTCCCTAAAGGGATTTACAATTCTGTCTATCTTATCCAAATCTCTGCCTTCACTGAAATTCGGAACACACTCTATTATTCTTTTCATGCCTGGCATGATAAGACTCCTTTTAATTGATGGCTTCGTAGAAAGTCCCATCTACTGCGTTGCAGCGGTTTTTCAGAAACTCGGCATACTACATGTATTGCCTCGTCCCCGAAAAGCCACTGCGCCTTGTATATGGAACTTTCTACTTAGCCATCGGGGATACTTTTTACGAGTTCATTATCTTTTCAATTTTCCACTTCTGCCTCTATGCCTTTTCCTGCCTCGGCGTAGCCGAAGGCGAAGACGGGTGCCCTTCTGCCCTTGACTTCTTAAACACCTTTGCTACCAAATCCTCTATCAGTTTTTCATCCGGAATAAACGGCAGAGTAATATGATCCGCCCCTTTGCGCATTTCATTATATTTTATACTTGTTTCAATTGAGTTTTCATTTCTTGCCCAGGCTCGTCTTGCAACTCCACCCATAACATCCCATGGTATAGCTTTTTTTATAATGCTGTCTATTCTTTCACTCCCGTCAAGAACTAATCCAAAGCCACCATTTATTGCATTTCCGATTCCCACACCTCCGCCGTTATGCAGGGCAACCAGGCTCATACCCCTTGCGGCATTTCCGGCAAAACACTGGGTTGCCATATCCGCCATTATATTGCTTCCATCCTTTATGTTGGCGGTCTCTCTAAATGGCGAGTCCGTACCACCTGTATCATGATGGTCTCTACCAAGCATTATAGGGCCTGTTTCTTTGTTTCTAACCATTTCATTAAATTTTAGTGCTATCTTCATTCTTCCCAGGGCATCCTGATATAATATCCTGGCCTGAGTTCCCACAACAAGTCTGTTCTTGTTTGCGTCTCTTATCCATACATAATTATCTCTATCCTGAAATCTTCTTTCAGGATCTATACATTCCATGGCAGCTTTATCGGTCTTTAAAAGATCTTCTCTTTTGCCGCTCAGACAAACCCACCTGAATGGACCATACCCATAATCAAATAGCATCGGCCCCATGAGATCTTCAACATAGGAAGGAAATATAAACCCCTCCAGAGTGTTTTTACCATTTTTACAGACTTCTTTCACGCCCGCGTCAAACACTGCTTTTAAAAAACTGTTTCCATAATCAAAAAAGTAAGTACCGCGTTCAACCAGGGTTTTGATAATTTTAAAATGATGCCTCAATGAACTGTCCACGTGTTTTTTGAATTTTTCTTTATCAGTCCTTAAATATTCCGTCCTCTGATCAAAGGTGATTCCCTGAGGACAATACCCGCCATCATAAACCGCGTGACATGATGTCTGATCGGTTAATAAATCGATTTTAATATTATTATCTACCGCATACTCCAGAAGATCTACAATATTTCCATAAAATGCAATTGAAATACTTTCTTTTTTATCCTGATATTCTTTTGCCAGCCCGAATGCTTCAGCCGGATTGTCAAAAACCCGACTAATCCAGCCCTGTTCATTTCGCGTTTGAACTCTTGAATAATCGACCTCTGCAATGATTCCAACCCCGTTTGCAATCTCAACAGATTTTCCCTGTGCCCCGCTCATCCCACCAAGACCCGAAGATACAAAAAGACATCCGCTCAAGTCCTTATCCTGGGGTATCCCCAGCTTTGTTCTTCCTGCATTTAATATGGTGCTGTAAGTTCCGTGTACGATTCCCTGCGGCCCGATGTACATCCATCCACCCGCGGTCATTTGTCCGTAATTGGCAACGCCTAACGCCATAGCCCTGTGCCAGTTTTCCTGGTCATCAAAAAGACCGACCATCAGCGCATTGGTTATTATCACCCGCGGAGCTTCCAGCGTTGATGCGAACAATCCCAGGGGATGACCTGATTCAACAACAAGGGTCTGCTCTCTTGTCATGACTTGAAGATATTGTTTGATCAGCCTGTACTGCATCCAGTTTTGACAAACCTGACCGGTTTCACCATAAGTAACCAGCTCATACGGGTAAAGCGCAATATCAAAATCCAGATTGTTATCTATCATTACCTGAAAGGCTTTACCTTCAATGCAGCGGCCTTTATATTCATCAATTGACCTGCCCTTTATCTTTCCCTGGGGCCTGAATCGATACCCATAAATTCTGCCTGTTGTTAAAAGCTCGTCTAAAAATTCCGGTGCTAATTTCTTATGCCATTTTTCAGGAATATATCGCAGGGCATTTTTCAAAGCCAGCCCGGTCTCTTTTCGCGATAAGGTAAATTCCCTATTAGGTGCCCTTCTGATCCTTTTGACGAACTCAGGCATATCAGGCAGCTCATCAAATATCTCTTCCAGTTTAATCGTCATAGATTCTGAAATATCTTTATTTTGAATCATTTTTTTACACTCCGCTTTTTTTCTGTCAAGTCAAAGTAGAATCATTATCAATTTCTTTTAAAGGTTTGACAGCCTATTCGTTAAATGAAATTTCGCCTACACGAAGACATGCCTGCAAATGTGCCTCTCCTCTGGTTCCAGGTGCAGGAGACAGTTCCGGCACCTCAATCTTGCAACGATCTTTTACATATGGACAGCGGGTATGAAAAACACACCCTGACGGAGGATTGATCGGTGACGGAACATCGCCTTCTAGAATCTGTTTCTTCTTCCTTATGGCAGGATCAGGAACCGGAATGGCCGATATTAATGCATGAGTATAGGGATGCAAAGGACTTTCATAAAGGGTGTCGGCATCTGTATATTCTACGATTTTCCCCAGGTACATCACTGCAATACGATCAGAAATATGTTTCACCACCGAAAGATCATGGGCAATAAAAAGATAAGACAGTTTCATCTCATCCTGAAGCTCTAAAAGCAAATTTAAAATCTGCGACTGAATCGATACATCAAGGGCTGATACAGGTTCATCGCAAATGATCATTTTTGGTTTTAGTGCGATTGCTCTTGCTATACCGATTCGTTGACGCTGACCGCCGCTAAATTCATGTGGAAATCGATTAATGGCATTTTCATCAAGTCCTACACGAGCAAGCAGTTTTTTTACTTCTACCTTTCGTATTTCGGGCGTCCCGATCCTGTGAATTATAAAAGGTTCTTCCAGAATATCACCAACCGTCTGCCTTGAATCTAAAGATTCAAAAGGGTCCTGGAAAATTATCTGCAAATCCCGTCGCAACTCCCTTAGTTCCCTGCGGCTGATATGCGACATATCTTTCCCTGCAAATATTACTTTTCCTTCAGTCGGCTTATATAGTCTAGTTATACTGCGACCGACCGTTGTTTTTCCGCAACCCGACTCCCCCACCAGACCCACGGTTTCGCCGGCTCTTACTGTAAGGGAAACGCCGTCAGCAGCATACACTTTACCAATCCGCCGCCAGAGTATACCCCCGTGGATGGGAAAATGCATTTTCAGGTTATTAACTTCCAACAAATATTCGGACATTTATATCTCGTTTAATTAAAATGAATTCATAAAGCATAACCGATGGTGCCCGCAGGAAATGCCCTTGGGGTGCTAAGTAGAAAGTTCCATATACAAGGCGCAGCGATTTTTCAGGGACGAGGCAATACATGAAGTATGCCGAGTGTCTGAAAAACCGCTGCAACGCAGTAGATGGGACTTTCTACGACGCCATCAATAAAGGTAACAACTCACAAAATGCTCCCCACCTACCGATTTCAACGGCGGTGGTTCGATTTCGCAACACGGCATGGCATTTGGGCACCGGTTTTGGAATCGACACCCTTTGGGTAATTCGTAAAGACTCGGCACCATGCCTTTGATTGTGTTCAGCTTGACTTTTCTTTTATTTTCAAGTCTTGGAATCGATGAGAGCAAACCTAAGCTGTAAGGATGTTTAGGATTCTTAAAGAGTTCTTCAACCGGAGCTTTTTCTGCTACTGTACCGGCATACATTACCATTACATCATCACAAATTTCGGCAATAACTCCAAGGGCATGTGTGATAAAAATGATGGCCATACCGGTTTCGCGCTGCAAAGCTTCCATCAATTTCAAAATCTGTGCCTGTATGGTCACATCAAGGGCTGTTGTTGGTTCATCTGCAATCAGGATATCCGGTTCTCCTGCCAAAGCCATTGCAATCATAACCCGCTGGCGCATGCCCCCTGAGATCTGATGCGGGTATTCCTCCATCCTCTGTATTGGCTCAGGAATACCAACTTTTTGGAGCATTTCAACCGATTTCTCCCGGATCTCTTTATCGTTCATATCGGTAAAATGGAGCTGAAAGACTTCCTCAAGCTGCTTACCAATTTTGTGCACCGGGTTCAACGCAGTCATGGGTTCCTGAAAAATCATGGAAATTCCATACCCCCGTATTTCATGCATTTTCTCTGCAGGAAGTGTAGCAATGTCGTTATCATGAAAAAGGATTTTCCCTCCCTCGATCATGCCGGTGGGTTTTGGTAAAAGCCTCATGATAGAAAGCGCTGTTACACTTTTTCCACACCCGGATTCCCCGACAATTCCCAGAGTCTGGCCCTTCTTTACTTCGAAACTTACATTTTCAACCGCTCGAATTCTTCCCTCTTCAGTATCAAAGGCTGTGACAAGGTTATTTACTCTAAGAATAATTTTTTGGCTCAAATTTACTTCCCCGCTAAGACTTCGTGTAACTACTGATGTAGTCAGGCTGAAGCTGTTTAGGCTGAAGGCTGAAGGGGTCATAAGAGCACGATTGCCGTACTTTGGCGGAATGTGATTCCTGCTCTAAACATGGCTTCAAAATGCGCTTTCTCTAACAGTCTTCAATCTTCAGCCTATCAACCTGAGCAGTTACGATTTCGCCTTGTATGTTTTATCTATAATGATCACCGGCCCAAACGCCCTTTTCTTTTTCATGGCCTTTTTAGTCTCTTCATACAACTTTTTGTCGTACCAGAATAACCCGCCAGTAGTACTTGAAAATGGATCAAAAAGACTGTCTGAATGTTTTGTACCTGGAACTTTCGGCAGTCGCCACCACCGCCAGTACGCCTCACGCACATAGGGTACCATGAATGTTGGCACAAATGCGCCAATCTCATGGATCTTTTCCTGGATTTTAACTGACAGGTTTATTCTCTCTTCTTCGTCCAGAGAATTGCGATATGCGTCTATCAATTTGTCCATCTCAGGATCGTCAGTATTTGTAATGTTATTTGTCTGGGGCTTGTGTGCGTTTGTAGAGTGAAAGTGTTCCCAATATTGTGGACGTAAAGAAGTGCTCCATCCGGACCATGCCACATCATGTTTTTTCTCTAGTACTTTTTTATAAGCAGCAGAAGGATCCAGCTTTTGAATTCTTAGTTCAATGCCTGCTTTTTTGGCCTCCTCCTTAAGGACAACAAGACGAGGTGTATGAGCGTCCTGGCTGTAGCTTACTTCAACTGAAAAGCGCCTGCCGTTTTTTTCCCAGATACCATCGGAGCCTCGCTTCCACCCTGCTTCATTCATATAATAATCGACTTTGTCCAGATCGAACCGCCTGGCACATATGGTCTTATTGGAATACTTTCCGTATCCCACAAAACCGTGCTGAAGTCTGAAATAATCGTTTCTAAGCACTTTTTCGATTACCTTTTGGATATTCATGGCATGGGCAAAGGCGTAACGTATATCTTTATTCTTAAATATTTCGCGGTCCTGATTGAGCCACATCCCCTGGGCTGACTGCTGGGTATTGTTAAAGAACCATATTTTGTGTACATAACCGCTTTCCACTACCAAAGTTTTAGTTTTGACATGCCAGTATCTGGGCATGGTGATCGGGAAAACATCCACCCTGGCTTTTTTAAAATACTCCCAGACGATATTAATATCTCTAACTACCTTGAACACCACTCTATCCACATTAAAACGGTTTTTGAAATAGCGAAGGTCTTTAGCCCACCAGTTCTTTTTCCGCTTGAATTTTATGTACTTTCCTTTTTTGAAATCGTAAATCTGGTAAGGACCTGTATTGGGCGCAATTTTCCAGTTATATCTTCTGACAAAATCTTCACCCAGTTCACCATAAAAATGCCTTGGCGTGGGACTGATTCCTAATTTTAAATGCAGGTCCGGCTGGGCCTTTGTACTGACCACTGCCAGCGTATGATCGTCATAAACAATTACCTTGTCTATTTCTTTGGAATAATAATCATTATACCATGGTGCAATGATATGCTTAGAACGCATAAATTCCAGGGTATATGCAAAATCATGAGCACTAACCGGTGTTCCGTCGGACCATCGCGTTTTTTCATTAATTTTGAAGTACATTGTTTTTTTGTCTTTGCCATAAGCCCAGTGGCTCGCAAGCTCCGGGACAATGTTCTCCGTATTGGGATGAATGCCGATAAGAGACAGCTGGTTGCCAAGGATTGCACTCCTGAAACTGCTGTTTGAATCAGGCCCCACAACACGGAAAGTCAGCGGAAAACTCAATACCCAGGAATTCAGTGCTCCCCCTTTTTTTGCTTCCGGTGAGGCGTAAACAGTATCCGAATCGTTTGTAAGCCATTTTAGATCAGCAGGAAGGGGAGCCCTGGAAATCTCAGCCTTGAAAATATACTCTTTATCGCCTGAACCAGCTTCGGCGGAACTTATTGCTTCACTGCCCTTATCTTTGCATGCAAACATTAACATAACCGGTAAAATCATTAAGGTTGCAAAGAATGAAATGAGTTTCGGCGGTTTCCTGTTTATTTTTTCCTTCATTTTTCAATATTCCTCTAACCTGAATGAATTCGTAAAAATCCGAATTCATAAGTTGTTAGATGTTAGGTTAATTTGTTTATCCATTTAAACAGCTACTTAAAACTTAAATCATAAAACTTAAAACATGTTTTCAAAACCTTTTCTACTCATAGGTCGTATGCAGCTTCGGGTCAAAGGCCTCCCTGACAGCCTCTCCAGTAAAAGTCACGGTTATCAGTGTCACAATCATTGCAACAACGACCGAACCTGAAATCCACCAGGCATCCAGGTTGTTCCAACCTTGTTGCAAAAGCTCGCCCCAGCTAGGGGTTGGTGGTGGGAGTCCGAAGCCGAGATAATCTAAAGATGTCAACGCAACGATTCCACCTGAAACTGCAAAAGGAGCAAAAGTCACAATGATAGCAATAGTATTGGGAATGATGTGCTTGAATATTATCCTGATGTTGGAAGCACCCAAGGCTCTTGCAGCAAGCACATATTCTCTCTCTCTTTCCTTGTAAGTAACAGTTCGCATGGTCCAGGTGATACCTATCCAACCGAAAAAGGCCATGATTAATATTAACATTAAAAAATTCGGTACCATGATTGAAGAAATGATAATGATTACATACAAAAATGGCACGTTTGACCAGATTTCAATTATCCGCTGAAAAATCAGGTCAAATTTTCCTCCCCAAAACCCCATCGCGCTTCCGATACTGACGCCAATAGCATAATTGACCAGTAACAGTAAAAGGGAGAAAAAAATTGCAATCCTGAATCCATAGACAAGCCTTGCAACAATGTCCCTGCCCACTGCATCTGTGCCTATATAGTGTTTCTCTTTTGTGGACGGAGGAAACGGTGGAAATTCGTCTTTCCTCAGATCATTTTCGTAAGCATTATAAGGCACCATAGGCATCAAGACCCAGTTTCCTTTGTCTTCGGCCCGAAACATTTTGGCAAGCTGCCGGTAATTTGTCTCGTATCTGTAGCTTAGACCGAATGTGGTTCCTGTGATCATTTGCGTGTACGTTGGGAAATAGTATTTGCCTTCGTAATGCACGATAACCGCACGATTGTTTATAAGCAGTTCCGCAAAAATAGAGACAAAAATCATAACAGCGAAAATAATAAAGGAATAGTATCCCCTTTTTATTGATTTGAAACGCCTGATTTTTTTTATTGTTAAAGGATTTAGTTTCATCATATTTATTCAAACTTAACTCTGGGATCCACAATAGCAACACAGATGTCTGATAAAATGTTTCCGATCATAAAAAGAAGCGATGATATCACTAAAATTCCCATTACCACCGGGTAATCCCGTTCAACCACCGATTCATAGCCAAGCAGCCCCATCCCGTTTATATTAAAAACAGTTTCTATAAGAAATGAGCCGGAAAGTATGATTGATATATTATTTCCAAAACTTGTCGCTATGGGAATAAGACTGTTTCTAAGGGCATGCCTGAATACGGCCTTCCTAAAGGGCAGACCCTTTGCAATAGCAGTACGAACGTAGTCCGAAGCAAGGTTATCCATGAGCGTATTTTTCATCAATAATGTCATCACCGTAAACGAGCCAATCACGTAAGCGATGAGCGGAAGCACTGTGTGCCAGGCTATATCCAGCATTTTTCCAATCAGCGTAAAATCTTCAAAATCATCGCTCACAAGACCTCCAAGGGGAAATATTTCCCAGTTTGAGGCAAACAACACCAGCATAAATACACCGGCAACCCAGCCTGGTATGGCATAACCTATAAAAACGACAACTGATGAAAAATTGTCAAAAGAACTTTTATGCCTGATCGCTTTTAAAATGCCCAGTGGGATGCATACCCCGTAAACCAGTATTAAAGAGAGTATTCCGAAATAAAGTGATATGGGAATCCGTTCCCTTATCATGCTCCACACCGGATCGTAATAACGGGTCGATGTGCCAAGGTCTCCGGTAAGTATCTTGCCAAGCCATAGGAAGTAGCTGACAAAGACCGGTTTGTCGAAACCGTAATATTTCTTCAACTCCTCGATCTGCATTTCGGAAAGCGGTTGAGTCTGCTCGGCAGATGACCTTCCTGCTCTCCCACCTTCAATACTCGGCATCTGCTGGGCCTGGGCGATGATACGTTCAATGGGACCGCCAGGAACAAACCGGGTTATGGTAAACACCATAATAGTTATTCCTATGAACGTCGGTATAACTAAAAGCAAACGCCTTATAAAATAAGCTGTCATTTAATTCCCCGCCTGGATTGCCTGCAGATTTTTTCAATTAATTTTATGCATACATCACAACCGGTATTTTTTCAAGGTAAGGGTTCGCGTAAAAATAAGTTTACATTTTAGGCGCATGGATTTAGGTCATCTTTGTTCGATCCGATGCTGCAAAACCACAGGAATAGCGAGCTATTTCGAGGATTTTGGAGTTGAGGATCGGGCAAAGACGGCCTGAATCTGGGATGCATAAAATGTGAAGTTGTTTTTTCGCGAGCCCTTAGGTTGCAATTTGACTGTTAAGACAAGTGATGATAAGTTTTTAATTCCTTTATTACATGTTCTGAGTTTTCTGTGGAAAAATTTAAAAACAATCACGAAAACACGAAATAAGGAAAGCACGAAATAGAATTTTTTCGTGTTTTCGTACTTTCGTGCTTTCGTGATAAAAAAGTTATTTACATCAGCTTTTCCTGTATAGTTTTTGTAGCTCAAAACCTTTTAACTGAATGGAATTGATAAAATGTTTAATACAGATTTAAACACGCCAAGATCAGAGCTTGAATTAAGAATCGAGAAACTTCAAGTAAAGCTTGATGAAAACAACATTAACGGTGCGCTGATTCTTCAAAAGGCAGATCTTTTTTACTTTGCCGGAACTATTCAGGATGCGCATCTATATGTGCCTTGTGATAACGATCCGATTCTTATGGTTTACAAGGATCTGGAACGTGCCAGCGCGGAGTCCTCAATCAAGAATATTGTGCCTTTAAAGAATACAGGACAAATTTGCAGCCTTTTGCATGATAATGGGTACGCACTGCCCCGTATTCTTGGCATGGAACTCGATATCCTTCCTGCCAATTTATATTTTAACTACAAAAATCTCTTTGAACATGCAAAGATTATAGATATTTCACATCATCTACGACTCATCAGGGCTGTAAAATCAGCTTATGAAATAGACCTTATCCAAAAGTCTGCCCATCTGTCAGATCTATTGGCTGCTTGTGTAAAAAATTATCTCCATGAAGGAATAACGGAAATTGAGCTTGCGGGAAAGATTGAAGCCAGGGCACGAAAACTTGGCCATCAAGGATTTGTCCGCATGAGGTTATGGGGAAGCGAATTGCATTACGGTCATTTAATGGCAGGTCCTTCTGCTGCCGTACCGAGTTATTTATCCTCTCCTACAGGGGGCACTGGTGTCAGTCCGGCGTATTCCCAGAGTGCCGGACTAAGACTGATCCAGAAACATGAACCGGTGCTGGTCGATTATGTTTTTGTCCTAAATGGCTATATGTCCGATCATGCACGAATTTTCTCATTAGGTAATCTTTCCGATAATCTGATCAGGGCACACGAAGCCATGCTAAAGGTTCAGGCAATGGTAATAAGAGAAGCAAAACCGAAAGTAAAAGCCGGCAAACTATACGATATGGCACTGGAGTTAACTAAAGAACTCGGCTATGAAGAATATTTCATGGGGGTTGGTGATCGCCGTATCCGTTTTGTCGGACACGGCATCGGCCTTGAGCTGGATGAGTATCCCTTTCTTGCAAAAGGTCAGGAACTCGAATTAGAAGAAGGAATGACTATAGCGCTTGAACCGAAACTGATCTTTCCGGGAAAAGGTGTTGTAGGAATTGAAAATACCCATGTTGTAACAGATGAAGGTTTGAAACAGCTTACGCATTTTAATGAAAAGATTATTATATTATAACTGATGAGCTATCAGCTATGACCTATGAGCTATCAGCTAATCCCAATTATATGTTTTTCTTCCATCTCTTTTATCAGCTTTTGCCGATCATGATACAAGGCATGCGCTGTTTCCAAGGTCACCTGCTCAAAACAGATCGTGTCCCCTGGAGTAGCCTGGGCAACCCTGGAAAGATCCGTGGAGATTACAGTTGCAATTTTCGTATATCCGCCCACTGTTTGCTCTACCAGCAGGATAATCGGCTGACCGTCTGCAGGAACCTGAACTCCGCCGGGTACACTCGGTTCTGAAATAATGCTCTTGGGTACTTCCTCCCGGTGTTTTATTACTGGGCCCTGGAGTCTGTACCCCATCCTGTCTGCCTTAGCGCTGACCATAAATTCTGAATTAAATAGAGCTCTAAGACCTTCATCAAAAAAGTCATCCTGGGGTCCTGGAACAGCACGGATAACAATATTAGAGGAATATTGTGGTATCACAGCAGAAGAAAGTTGTTGCTCTTTGTCTAACAGCAACCCTTTGCCTCTTTTTATAATATCTCCCTGTTTAAGCGAACGTCCGTAATAACCTCCTATATTGCCACCCACATAGGTTGAACGGCTTCCCATCACTTCGGGAACATCAATGCCTCCGGTTACAGCGAGATAAGCACGGCAACCGCTTTTCACCTGGTTGATGCCTAAAATATCACCCGGCTTTACTCTTATAGACTTCCAACCTTGAACCGGCTGATCGTTTAATGCCATACCCATGTCAGCACCGGTTATGGCGATGTCTGTTTCGCTTAAAATTTCAAAGCGTGGCCCCATAACGGTTATTTCCAGCACTGCACAGCTAACGGGATTTCCAACCAGCATATTTGCCACACGGAAAGCAAATGAATCAAGCGCGCCTGAAACCGGTATTCCCATCTGCTGATACCCGTAACGGCCCTCATCCTGAACAGTTGTATAAGCACCTGGCGTGAGGACTGAAAATACATCCATTATTTTTCCACCTCTCCAGCTAGCCTGTCGTAATCTTCTGCTGATATAGGCTTGAACTTGATCCTGTCCCCTGCTTTGTAAAGAAAAGGATTGGCACTCGCCGGTGCAAATAATCTTATCGGGGTACGCCCGATCAACTGCCAGCCTCCCGGACTTGCCACAGGATATATTCCAGTCTGGTTATTGGCTATACCTACTGATCCTTCAGGGACAAAAGAACGTGGAGTTTCAAGCCTCGGAGTGTAGAGCGCTTCCGGAAGACCCCCAAGAAATGGAAAACCAGGTGTAAATCCTATCATATAAATCCTGTACTCATTCTGAGAATGGATGCGAATAACATCATCTGTCGTCATGGAGCTATGCTCTGCCACAAACTTAATGTCCGGTCCGAACTCTCCTCCATAACGAACTGGAATTTCTACGGTATCTGGTGGCGGTATTTTAATTTCAGATAAACGTTCTTCCAGAGTTAAAATTTCTTTTTTCAGCTTTGCAGGATTCGTAATGGATGGATCATAAAGAATTAACAGGGAGCGGTATGTTGGAATGGTCTCCAGAACACCTTCCGGAGTCTCCTTCTCCATGACAATAGCCATGGACCTGACCTTGTTATTAATGTCAGGATCGATTACATCGCCGTATTCCACCAGCAGTCCACGATCTCCTGCGATACGAAAAAAGGGCTTTTCAAACAAACCGTTTTGCATAGTCTATCATACTTTCAATCAGACAAATTCTATCATGGGTTTAACTTCTACACCGTCAGCTTCCAGTACTGCCCGGATACTTTTAACAAGATCAACAGCAGTCGGTGTATCGCCGTGAACACAAAGGGTTTGAACCTCCATGGGGACAGTTGTACCATCTACTGCAATCACTTTGCCTTCTTTAGCCATTTTTAAAGCTCGTTTGGATACAACGTCGGGATCTTTGATAACCGCTCCAGGTTGATTCCGCGACACTAAATTACCTTCGTGCGTGTATGCCCGGTCAGGAAACGCTTCATAAACCACCTTTAAACCAACCTCCTGACCGATTGTTCTCATGAGTTCACCCTTTGCACCTGCCAGGGCAACATAAAAAAGATCAGGATTCACACTCATTATCGCTTCAGCAACTGCGCGTGCGACTTCTTTGTTCTCAACAGCCGTAAGATACAATGCTCCATGAGGTTTTACATGGCATAACCGGGTCCCATGAACTTTGCAAAATGCTTCAAGGGCTCCAATCTGGTAGATCAGATAATTTTTAATATCTTCCGTTGAGCAGTTCATATTCCTTCGCCCGAAACCGAGCAAATCAGGATATCCAGGATGCGCTCCTACCCCCACACCATGTTCAACTGCCATTTTTACTGTTTTGTCCATAACCAGAGGATCCCCGGCATGCCATCCGCAAGCTATATTTGCAGATGTGATATATTTTATAACATCTTCATCCCGGCCAAGCTTGTAAGCACCAAAGCTCTCACCCACATCGCTGTTAAGATCTATTACTTTCACAAAATCCTCCCTGTCAGGGTTCAAGATTCACGGTTCAAGGTCTAAAGGATCTTTGTTCGATATTCAAAGTTAATTTATTTCTTTTCGACTTTTGTTTTACCTTCACTTCGACATCCGATATTCCTTGTTCGATATTCGATATTTTCTTTTCATGATTCAAGATTAAGCGTTTACACTTTTCTCTTAACCGTTGATTCCATAGGATTAATACCGAGAAAGGATCAACCTCTGAACCGTGA
>Ga0255437_1017_pt1 | contig 13709 bp, 10 predicted proteins | sample ANMaggSeSYBR02I4_FD_182644 | JGI IMG/M metagenome (GOLD analysis project Ga0255437, IMG submission 182644) | Sediment cell enrichment communities from methane seep in Santa Monica Basin, California, United Staets - ANME aggregate JGI... | ecosystem: Environmental > Aquatic > Marine > Cold seeps >... | reverse complement strand
TATGGGTAGATTTCATTTGCTTTGCGGTATTGATAGAAAAAAAGACCAGTCTTATTTTCTTGCTTTTATGGCACAAAAGCAACTGGCCCGTGCATGCTTTCCATTGGGAAAAATGACAAAATCAGATGTCCGGAGACTGGCAAAGGAAAAAGGGCTTCGTCCGGGGAAAAAAAAAGAAAGCCAGGACATATGCTTTATCAAAGGTAATAAATACGGGGATTTCCTTTTGCAGCAACAGGGCTTCAAAGCAAAACCAGGAAATATCGTAGATATTGGAGGCAACATTCTTGGCAGGCATAATGGACTTCACCTTTTTACCATCGGGCAAAGGCGCGGTATCAACTGCCCTGCTTCAGAACCTTATTATGTTGTACGAATAGACATAATCCAAAACCAGCTTATAGTGGGACTGAAAAAAGACCTCCTCTCATCGAGTTGCAAGATCAGCAACATAAACTGGATTATCGAGAAACCGTCTTCACCATTAGATGTATATACCCGCGTAAGATACCGTCATAGTGCAGTTATATCCAGGCTTATTCCTGATGGCAGCACTTCAGCTACAATCATTTTTGAAACTCCCCAGTCAGCAGTAACACCCGGACAGGGAGCTGTATTTTATAAAGACGATGAGGTGGTTGGAGGCGGCTGGATAGATGCATAGATTTACCATTACAACATTAGGTTGCAAGGTCAACCAATTCGAGTCGGAAGCCTTAGCACAAAAGCTGTCTGATGATGGACAGTGGGTCATATTGCGTGATAAAGGAATTGCGGATCTTTGCATTATCAACACCTGCACCGTCACTCAGAAAGCATCAATGCAGTCAAGACAGGCAATACGCCAGGCAATACGCTCCTATCCTAAAGCACGCATAATAGCTACAGGGTGCTATGCTCAAACCGAACCTGATGAAATTAAAAAAATCAAAGGAGTTCATCACGTCATTGGCCATTTTGACAAACATGAAATCCCTGACATGATCATAACCGGAAAAGAAAATATTCTCCCCTCTCCTGTTTTAAAACACAAATTGCACCATTTCAATTCCATGCCATCAGCCGGCTTAGGATACCGCACGAGACCTTTTTTAAAAATACAGGATGGCTGCGACGCCTTTTGCACCTACTGCATCGTTCCGTATGCAAGGGGGCCCGGCCGTAGTCTTCCACCAGAACAGGTGCTGGAGAATATAAACATAATTCATCAAGCCGGTTACCATGAAGTCGTTCTTACAGGCATTCACCTCGGTAATTACGGCATAGACCTCGACAAACGAAAAGTCGGTCTCCTTGACCTTTTAAATCTTATTCGCAAGTCATGCACAATTGATCGTGTTCGGCTTAGTTCTATTGAACCTTGTGAACTCACCGAGGATATCATTAAATTTGTTGCTAAATCCGGCTCAGGACCGGGAAAAATCTGTCGCCATTTTCATATTCCTTTGCAAAGCGGCGACGACTTTATTTTAAAAAGAATGCACAGGCCATATTCGAGATCATTTTTCATCAATCTGGTGGAAAAAATTCATAAGTTGTTGCCTGATGCAGCAATCGGTGTTGATACACTGATAGGGTTTCCAGGTGAATCAGACGAGGCATTTGAAAATACATATTCCTTAATTGAGCAGTTACCGGTCTCTTACCTTCATGTATTTCCATTTTCCGCTCGAAAAGGAACTCCCGCTTATTCTTACGCTGAAAAGGTCAACTCAAACGTTATCAAGGAGCGATGCCAAAAGATGAGGACGCTCGGAAAGCTGAAAAGGAGTGTTTTTTATAATAAATTTAAAGGCAAACCTCTTGAAATCCTGATAGAGGGCAAACAGAAAAAATCGACAAAGCTTTTAAAGGGAATAACATCTAATTATATTCCTGTATTAGTTAAAGGTGAGGATAAACTGAAAAATACAATGGCTAATGTTACGATTGATGAAGTCAATGATAACAACCAAGTATTTGGCACAATATTTTGATGAATTCATAAAGATTAGAATTCATCAGGTTTTAGGTGTTAAGTTTTAGGTTAATGCCATTGTCTGTTTTATCAAATACTTAAGGCTTAATATCCAAAATTTAAAGCGTTTCGTAAAAAGTAACGCCGATGGCTAAGTAGAAAGTTCCATATACGCCCCGCAGGAAGTGCACTTGGGGTGCAAGGCGCAGTGGTTTTTCAGGGACGAGGCAATACATGTAGTATGCCGAGTGTCTGAAAAACCGCTGCAACGAAGTAGATGGGACTTTCTACGACGCCATCAAGTTTGCTAAGGGAGAAAACAATGTTTGACTACCTTTTATCAAAAGAAGAATTAAAATTAAGAGAAGAAGTAAGGGACCTCGTTAAATGGGTTCCAAGACAAATGATTCTGGATATGGACAAAGACCTGATCCGGTTTCCAAAGGAGTTTCTTCAGGAAGCAGGTAAACGCAACCTTATGGGATGCCGTTTTCCCAAAAAATGGGGCGGCAGGGATATGGACTGGGTAACAACCTGCATGGTCATGGAAGAAGTCGGCACCCTTGGTTATATTTTTGCATGTGTTTTTGGCGTGGGCGCCGAACTTGTTTGCGATGCTATTATTCTCCACGGGACAAACGAACAGAAGGAAAAGTATGTCAAACCCCTTTTAAAAGGTGATATCTTTGCTGCTGAATGTCTCACCGAACCCAGAGGCGGTTCTGATTTTTTCGGAACAACCACCACTGCTGAAAATAAGGGAGATCATTTTCTTTTAAACGGTCAAAAAAGATTTATCGTAGGGGCCGAAGGGGCCGACTATTTCCTTGTATACGCAAAAACCGATCCCAACGCCCAGCCTCACAAGTCACTTACATGTTTCATTGTAGATCGAAGTTCCGGGGTTGAAACCAAATATTTATATGGCCTCATGGGTTGCCGTGGTGGTGGCGCAGGTCGTATCGTATTTAAGGATGTAGAGGTGCTAAAAGAAAACGTTGTAGGAGAAATCAACGGGTCATACGCGGTTTTTAATACAATGATGATACCGGAACGCCTGGGAACAGCAGCAATGACAATCGGCGCTGCAAGACCCGCCCTTGGAATTGCCACAACCTATACGACCAAACGAAAGGCTTTTGGTAAGACGATTAATCAGTTCCAGGGTGTAAGTTTCCAAATCGCCGAGGCCGCAATGCTTCTTGATGCAACCCGCTCCATGATTTATACAACAGCCCGCGCTGTTGACGCCGGTATAGAGCCTAAACGAATTAGAAGGATGGTCTCTGAAACTAAAAAATTTGTCACAGAATCATGCCAGAAAATTGCCCATAACTCCATGCAGGTTATGGGGGGCATCGGTTATACAAACATATTCCCCATTGAACGCATTGTCCGGGACCTTAGACTTGCCTCTATTTGGACAGGCACAAATGAGGTCATGTCCATGATCATAGCCAATGAATGGTATCGCGAATATTTTAATAAAAAGGAGGCTGGGTTTTCAAGAGACTGGGAATTGGACGCACAGGAAGCAGAAGCCAATGATGAAAAAATATATGAGTAGCGTTTCTTCAATCATTCATAAACGTCATTATCATTTTGAGACCTTTGAAAAATGGTAATTTATGTTCGAGTTCAAGGAAGGCGAAAATTTCAACCACAGGAATATATAGAATATTTCGAGGATTGAAATTTGAGTCTGACGCAGAAATCGGACTTAAAGTGCCGTTTTGCAAAGGTCTCATTTTATCGGCACTGCAAGGCTCAGGTATTTTCGATTTTCTTCAAACATCAATTTTTTGTCCACCATCATTTTAAGAAATGGAGAAAGCCTGTCTTCATTCAATTTCGGAAACTTTTGTAAAATCCTTTTAAAAGAACGATGATGCCCACAGAACAGATAAATCTCTCTGGACATACCCTCAATGCGGTGGGTCATAGGATCGGCTGAAAGGCGTTTCTGGCGTATTATCAGAAAGTCTCTTCCATCCCGATAACTGAGAATGGGAGAATATGCGTAGCCATTGTGAATTGCATTATAAGCCTTTTTCCATTCTCTTACTTTTCTCTTAATCGGTTGCCACAACTTTCTTTGATATCCAAGCTCACCTCGATAAGCCTGTACCATAAAAACCATTTGACGGTAAATTTCCGGTGGAAAAAGAGTCGCATAATTAGGGTGGTTGAAAACCGCCTTTATTCCGAAATCTTTTGGATTTTGCCATACCGGACTTTCGAGTCCAAGCCAGAAATGTACAAATCTCATAGGACGAAAATACATTGCAAAGTCCAGATTTTGCATGGTCTCTTTTACATCATCACTGTCGCTGCCCGGAAAATGAAGTATCAAATTTGAAGTATTAACTATTCCGAGCTCTTCACAATTTTTCATGATTTCCAGGTTCTGTATGGCAGTAGTTCCTTTGTTTAGTTTCTTTAGCAGCCTGGTGCTAAGTGCTTCTATACCGATCTGAACTTCTTGCACTCCCGCCCGTTTCATGCCCTCCAGAACACGCCTGGGGGTAGTAGCACGAATTTCGCAAAATAGATGAAAATCCTTTTCTAATTTACTTAGCTTGTCAAAAATCTCTCCGGATGTTTTCACAGGAACCAGGTTATCCATAAATGCTACTGATAAACTCAGATATTTTGAAGTCAGGTGATCGATCTCTGCAGCTACCTGTTCAGCATTTTTTGACCTGTAACCTTCCCATTGTAGATTGAGATTGCAAAAGGCACAACCAGAGTGTTTAGCGCCAGTGGTTGATTTCTGCCACCAGCACCCGCGTGATATTTCGGCAGGCAGGGTCGGGAAAAAGGTTTTGTCCGGTTTAAATGATCTGAGGAGACTAAAGTAATCATCATAATCAGGAACCGGGATATCTTCCAAATCTCCTACCTGGCTAAAACCGACCCTGTTTTCTATATTCATCTCCTTAGCCGTAACGATACCGGGAATAAACGGGTTATCTACTGTCTTGGGCGAATCTTTCAGGTTTTGAACCAGCTGGCCTAAAGGAAGCTCACCTTCACCAATGATCACAAAATCTATTTCAGAAAACACCTTTAAAAGGTTTTTAGCTGAGATCCCTGTGAACATAGAGCCGCCTACTACAATTGGAAGACCGGAAAATTTTAGCTTTATGCGACGGATAAAATATAGAGTTGAAGTAAGCTGGCAAAGACAAATCGAAAAACCTGCAAGCCCATAATTGCTCCAGTTTTCGTTATCAATAAATTCATCTGTAACTTTAGCAATCCTCTTCGTAATGTCTTTAAAATCAACGTCGTGCAGTAAAGGTTTGCCTTTTACTTCTTTTATAAAAAGCTTTTTAATCGATTCTAATCGTTCAGGGTATAATAAGGCAGCATAGACGGTTTCAGCCAGCCATGTCCTTTCAGAGATAGCTTGATAAAGTTTATATCCTATGCTTTCCGCAACTTTTAGATAAAAATGATAGGTTATTACTTCCAAATCGGGAAACTGCGATTTTAAATATGATTTTAAAGTGCCGAGTTGAATAGATGGTCTGCTGAAAATAGGCCACGGCGTTGATAAGAGAACCACACTTTTTAATGGTTTGATTGGATTCATTTTGAAAGTGGATGGCTTCGTAAAAATAAACTGTCACGAACCGTTTTGGGTTTTAGGTGTTAAGCTTTAAGCACTTGATTAAACATACTTTTATTAAATCCAATCACGAAAACACGAAATAGGGAAAGCACGAAATTATCATTTTATCTTTTTCGTGTTTTCGTCCTTTCGTGCTTTCGTGATAAAAATCTTTTTCTTTATTTAATTCCCCTTTCGTCCCTTATATAGTCATAAGCATCCTGGATTTCCCGGAATTTATCCTGGGCAAACTTTGTAAACTCCTCAGGCAGACCCTTTGATACGATTTTATCAGGATGATACTCCATGACAAGTTTTCTATACTGGCTTTTTATATGCTCATTGGTATCCTTTTTCCCGCATCCCAGAATTGCATAATATTTTTCAAATTCCTGAACATATTTCGATTTAAGTTTCTTATATCTTTCATCACTGAAATTAAATATCCTGACGGCAGAACGTATCAGTCTCTCCTCACTTTCACTCATAGTCCCGTCTGCGATAGATACTCTTAGCAAAATATCTATCATAAGTTCAAGCATCTGAGGCTGAACACGGAACTGACTGCCAAACTGGGCTGCAAAATCGTTAAAACTCCCTGAAGATTCGATAGCCGCATTAAAGATATTCATTGCAGCCATTCTGCTTTCAGGATCAAGGTTTAAATCATACAGCATAAACTTATTTATAGCATCAATTTCCTCTTCGGATACTTCTCCATCTGCTTTTGCAAGCTTTGCCAGCATTGAAAATGCAGCAATAAAAAAGGTAAACTGTGCCTCTTCTCCTGTTGAAAGACGTGTCTGCCCACTGATGTACAACCTTTCATTTTTTCTATCAAATGTATGACCAAACGCAGCGCCTGCAATTGCACCAAGTGGACCTCCTAAAGCAAACCCTATTGTGCCGCCAACTATTTTCCCAAGCCAGCTCATTTTAATCTCCTTATTTGATGGCGTCGTCAAAAGTCTCATCTACTGCGTTGTAGCGGTTTTTCAGGAACTCGACATACTATATCGTATAGTCTCGTCCCTGAAAAACCGCTACGCCTTATATATGAGACTTTTTACTTAGCCATCCAGTGATTATTCAAAGACTTTTTATGAATTCATCATATTATTCCATCATAATGGTAAATTCATATTAAAAAATCAATTTAAAAGATTGACGGTTATAAAACAATCCCAATTTACCCCATAAAAAAAGCGCAATGTTGAAATTGCGCTTTTTATGCTTATTTTTTGGTGCCGAAGGCGAGAAATGAGAGTTGCTCGGCACATTATTCCTTGTAAAGCCTTGCTACTATTGAGTTTCCAGAGAGTTGCCTCCCTCCGGTGATTGTTAAAACATCCTGAAATGTGGACAGGATGTGTACCTTTTGTGTACAGTGAAATTTTACCTTTTATGGGCAGTGAAGTCAAGAGCTAAAGAAGCTGTAGCAAGGACTGAATTTGTAATTAAGCTATATTAATCAGTTTTTTCTAACTTATTTATTTTAATTTCGTAAAAACCAAGAGGATTACCTTCATGTTCAAAAATAAAGCTCAATGTCCCAGCTAACTTAATTTTAATACCAACCAATTGACAAATGAAGCGATTCATCATCTGGTCTCTAAAATCAATAGCATAGTCTTCATTAGAGATTATGTTGTCATTATTCTTAACTATTAATTTTATTTCTATATTCCTTGGGTCATCCTCTTCACGCTTTATCCAGTTAATCGCAGAAATTTTAGGATGAACAGTAGGAAATTTTTCAGCAGAGATTTCTTCAAGAATATTAATTGCTGAAATATTATTAGTTTGAGAATCTATTATCTGATGTTCAGCACACAAAACTAATTTTGAGCTTAGCATTAGTTAATCACCTCCAAGATTGTCAATGTTTTCACCGTTCCCTTCTTCATGCTCCTCAGTGTTTTCATCCGAAGATATTTCTCTCTTAGTTAAAGCAGAAGTTGAAGCCGAAATACTTCTACTCTTAGAGTCAGATAAGTGACCGAACTGGTCATATGTCAAGTTTTTAGGTCTGAAAAATGTAATGATAGCAACTATAAATATAACGACACCAAAGGCACCAACCGCTAAATTTATTACAGTTGATTTAACTTCCAGTGGTAGCTTTGAGAACAATGCTAAACTAAAAAATGACTCAATAATAAGGAGAGCTAAAACATAGAAGCCTAAAGGCTTATCAATCGTCTCAATTATTTTAAGCCAAGTGATCCTGCTATGAAATGGTGGACACTCGGTTAAGTCATTGGTAAGAACAATGACAGGAGGAAATTATGAGTGTTCAACAACGCAGAAAATATGATCCGGACTTTAAACGCAATGCGGTCCACTTGACAGAGGAACCAGGCCGAACAATAGCTGGCGTATCAGAAAATCTTGGCATATCAAAAGATCTTCTTTATAGGTGGCGGCGAGCGCAACGTGTCAACAAAGAGCTTGCCTTTTCTGGCAACGGTCGTGAGGCATTGACCTCTCAGCAACAGAAAATTCGGGAGCTTGAGAAAAGGCTCAAGAATGCCGAAATGGAGCGCGACATCTTAAAAAAAGCCATGGCCATCTTCAGCAGGGCATCGAAATGAAATTTAAATTCATTGAAAAAAACCACTCGTCATTTTCGGTGAAGAAGATGTGCCATATGTTAAAAGTATCACAGAGCGGATATTACCGTTGGCGAAAGGCCCCGTTATCATCTCTAAAAATAGAGAATAAACGGCTGAGGGCACGAATAAAAGAATTGTTTGCAGAGCATAAAGGCATGATTGGTAGCCCAATGATGACCGCAGATCTCCATGAAGATCCCGAGTTTTCAAAAGTAAGCAGAAATCGAGTTGCCCGGCATATGAAAGAAATGGGATTAAAATGCCGTACTGTGAAAAAGTTTGTAGTAACAACCGACTCAAAGCATAAAGAACCTGTTTCTCCAAATTTACTTGATCGCCAGTTTACGGTACCTACTCCAGACACGGTCTGGGTAAGCGATATCACCTATTTAAAGGTTGGAAGGAAGTGGCATTATCTCACGGTTTTTATCGATTTGTTTTCTCGGATTGTTGTAGGCTGGGATCTCAGTGAATCTCTTGAAAGATATTCAGCAATGCGTGCTCTTAACAAGGCGATTCTAAGGCGCAGACCAAGCCAAGGGTTAATGATACACAGTGATAGAGGAATTCAGTATGCCAGTGGCGATTTTAGAGCAATATTAAAAAAACATCGTTTTATTCAAAGCATGAGCAGGAAAGGCAACTGCTGGGATAACGCGGTGGCCGAATCTTTTTTCCATTCGATAAAAACACAAATGATTCATCATTGTAATTTTCAGAGTGTAGCCGAGACGGAGCAGGCTCTTTTTAATTACATTGAAGTCTACTACAATCGCCGGAGAAAGCATTCTACGAATGGTTATAAATCACCCGCAAATTATGAGTTGGAATGTTGGAATAATAAAAAAGCGGCTTAACCCCGACTCCACTATATTGTTGCAAGATCAAAGTGGATTTATCTGATGAATTCATAGAAACATTCCAAGGTTAGCCCAACCTGTTTAGAAAAATATATTTAACATTACTAACATAGTATCCTATTTATTCAATAAAAAAACCCAATGGCTGAATTAGCCTTGTTAGGCATTGCCCATGTACTGGCATGAGCCAATTGTTTTAGATAAAATCCCATAACCTTTAGCTTCATATATTTCAAAGACAGCGCGGATCACATATTTCGGAAGGCCAATTTCATATTTGAGTTTCTCACCGTCCAACCATTTTCCTACTTCACAACTGTCAACAATCTTAACTATCTCTTGCATTTTGTTATGATCTTCAGCAAGTACACACATATACATTATGAAAGTTGGATCAATTAAGGTTATGTCACGAGGTATTCTTGAACCAATGACCATGTACCTTGAAATAAATAATTTTTTCTCCAGAGCAGCTAAAGGACGGCTGTATTTAGTGTAAAACTCTTCATCAAAATCAAGATTTACAGAATCATTAAAGGATAATTTTTGATATATCTCTATTGAAGCTGCCTGTACATCTTCATGGAGATAACTAATTGGGTCTTCAAGCTTTTGCAGACGTTTCGCTATTTTATCTGAATCTATTTCTGCTTGAAGCTGAACCAGAGATGCTGCGCCAGGAAAATTTACTCCAGCAATTCGAATCACCTTTAAAAACCATTCCATCGTATTGCTCATAATGATTGTCCTCTCAATTTAATGCCTAACATTAGATATTAATTCACTGCGAAAGAATTTCAGCTTTTAGAAAAAATGAATATAAGCAAGATCTGTGCAGCGATTATTCAACCGTAGAATAACTTCACCCCTTATAATAGCATATCCAATTGAATATTCAAGAAATAAAATGACACATATTTTTGAAGCCCTCAGCTATCGGCATCATACGAGTAGGAGCTAAAGGCCAGCCTATATGATAAACACAAGCTGACCTTTAGTTTAACTCTCTTTCCCAGTTTAAACGCCTGGGACTCTATTTAATCTTACGTATACCAGGCTGAACGCAGATATCCTTTTTGCATCCCTCTCCCCCACAAGCCAAATTTGCAAAACCCTTTGATCTTTTTGAACAAATAGTTATATATCAATCTGATATTACAACATTCTGTAAAACAGTGATATTCTCAATATCACCAGTCCGAATTTTCTTGACATTACATAGTATCCCATAATATTTTAATATTACGCTCATCTGAACCTCAATCTCAGGCTCACAACGTTTTCCTAACTATTTTTGGCTATCATTGAATCGATGCTCAACTTGTAAATGCTCTTCCCTCTGAACGATACTGGTTTTTCTCAAATTTAATCCATCAATTTAGGTAAAGATTAATATGGAGAAACCTCTCAAAATGTGCCTACCCCTCCCCCAACAGGATTTTTTAGCCTTGTTGGGAAACCCATTGATACCAAACTATGGTAAATTCTCGGTTTCTACGATCTCATATTATGACTGGTCTGATCCTTTACCAGACTGCGGATACGTCTTGATATTTTGGGTCTGGCTTACGGACGATTTTCATTTAGATAATAAAAAGAGAGCTCCTTGATGACAATCTCTCAAAGCGATAAAAATCATTTTATACCAAAGAGAGCATTAGTTCTCATTGGTATATTTTTAATTTTTGTTTTCATTATCATAAGTTTCCATCATCACGAGGATAGAGAAGAACATAAGACATGCTTAATCTGTATTCTAATTCAAAATTTTTCCCATTGTTTTATTTCTAATCCGCAAACTCTGGTACTACCTGCCATATCTTATGTTCTTATTGTTTTTTACCCATCATTATGTCCTCGTGTTGCTCTGTCATCTTATCTCTCTCGTGCTCCTCCTTTTTCATTTCCGCAACGATAAACCCCTTCTATAATTGAATAGAAATAAGCCGATAAAATTAACCAGATAATCGGGTAAAGATTAATATGGAGAAAGCTCTCAAATTGTGCCAGCCTTGCTCCTGTCAGACAGGTGCTCTGTTAGGAGTCTCAAAAGCTATTCTTCTATGGCCCAATAAACTCTCCTATACCTACCAAAAAAGGTGGTTTCAAATGAAAAAACTTCAAAACGATATGGAAATTAAAAAGTTAGTTTTGTTTTTTATTGGGATAATCTGCTTTGCTAGTTTAGCTTTAACCACCCTTGCGCAGCGGCTGATTTCCCAAGTTTGGATGTCGCTGTGCCTTCGGGCCTTAACGTAGAAGAATATGCGCCTCTTTTTGACTTTGATGCTGACAGTTGTCTGCCAAGCGCAGGCATTAGTCGAGACGGGCTACAAAACCCGGGATTAAGTCTTACTTATAACATAATCGAGGGGTGTCGATATATACCTTTTTTAGAAACCTCCAATACACTTCATCGACATATATGTATTACCAATGGGGGATCAGAGTATTGCGGGCATTTTTATGCACTGTATTTTCTAAAAGATCAGTGGGGGCCATTTGCAGGGCACAGGCATGATTGGGAGTTTGTGGCAGTTTGGACAACAGATGGCTCCATTACCGCTGTTGGTGCCAGTGCGCATGGACACTGTTACCCACACCCTGTACCCGATCCTAATATTATATTTGAAGTTGAAGATGACAATGAGCACGTCATGATTGTTTATCATAAGGACAATCCACAGACTCATTGTTTTCGTTTTGCCAACGGCGAAGATGTTAATAACCCTGAAAATCCTTATTCTGAATTTGTTACGCCTCCTATTGTGAGTTGGTATGAGTTGACAGGTGACGGCCTTAGCAACCAGGAGATGCGAGACAGGCTCAACACCTTTGACTATGGTTCAGCCTCAATTCCCATGAAAGACAGTCAGTTTCGGGATAATTATAATAGATGGAAGCCAGGCGCTTATCCTGGGCTGTCAGACTTGTATATCGAAACAGTGGATGAGACACATGTTGGTGAATTTAACTCTCTTGCCCTTGATTCAGACGGCAACCCCCATATCAGCTACTATCGTGGTGGTCCTTCCGGTTCCGGTGACCTGAAGTACGCCTACTATGATGATGAGGCTAATCCAAAATGGCAGATACAAATCGTGGATGATCACGTCGGGGACCACCATGTTGGCTGGCACACCTCTCTTGCCCTTGATGCAGACGGCAACCCTCATATCAGCTACTATGATTTTACCGACCAAGACCTGAAGTACGCTTACTATGATGATGAGGCAGATCCAAAATGGCAGATACAAACCTTGATTAGTAGCTTTGATTTTGGTGAATTTACCTCTCTTGCCCTTGATTCAGACGGCAACCCCCATATCAGCTACCATGATTCTGGTTCTCACGATGACCTGAGGTACATCTATTATGATGGCACAGAATGGCATGACGAAATTGTTGACGGTTTAGGCGAAGTCAATTCTGTTGGCTGGTTTACCTCTCTTGCCCTTGATTCAGACGGCAACCCTCATATCAGTTACTATGATTCTGGTTCTCACATGGACCTGAGGTACGCCTATAAAGTTGGCACAGTCTGGCATATCGAACTTGTTGACGGTTCAGGCATTGATTTTAATATTGGCCTGTATACTTCTCTTGCCCTTGATGCGAGCGGCAATCCTCATATCAGCTACTATGATGCTAGCAGCCAAGACATGAGGTACGCTTACTATGATGGCAACGTTTGGCTGTTGACAACATTGAATAACGTAGGCGATTTTGGCCGGTATAGCTCTATTGCCCTTGATGCGAGCGGCAACCCCCATATCAGTTACTGGGATGCTAGCACCACTAGCCTGAAGTACGCTCGGGTTAGGCCTGACAAAGATGATGAACTGGCCGTAGATTTTGGCGCCTCCGGTCTTTGGCACTATGACGGAAGCACCTGGACCCAGTTAAACGCCCAAAATCCAGAAGGCATGGAAGAGTGGGATGGAGGGCTTGCCTCAGATTTTAGCAGTTCAGGATTATGGAATTATGATGGTTCCTCCTGGGATCTGTTAACCACTTTAGATCCTGAAGCCATGGAAGCCTGGACCACTTCACTTGCCGTGGATTTTGGTGGATCCGGTCTGTGGAGCTATAACGGGTCATCATGGGATCTTTTAACCACAAACGATCCTCAAGATATGGAATCGTGGCCTAATGGACTGGCTGTTGATTTCGGCACATTTGGTCTGTGGAACTATTACGGCTCATCCTGGAGCCTGCTAACGACCAGTAATTCTGAAGACATGCAAGCATGGGCGAATGGATTGGCGGTGGACTTCGGCACCTTTGGCCTATGGAGTTATAACGGTTCATCCTGGGATTTGTTAACAACCAGTGATGCACAAAGCATGGAAGCGTGGTCAGGCGGACTTGCGGTGGATTTTGATACTTTTGGTCTCTGGAAATACGATGGCTCATCATGGGGCCTGCTCACGACCAGCAATGCTGAATTCATGGCATCATGGGCGAATGGCCTTGCCGTGGATTTTGACGGCACAGGACTTTGGAGTTACGATGGTTCATCCTGGGATCTGTTAACGACCAGTAATGCGCAGGATATGGAAGGTTGGGCAACATCACTTGCAGTGGACCTTGGCACCTCCGGTCTGTGGAACTATGACGGCTCCTCGTGGGCAAATTTAACAGGCTTGGATTCTGAAGAT
>Ga0255437_1016_pt1 | contig 13836 bp, 12 predicted proteins | sample ANMaggSeSYBR02I4_FD_182644 | JGI IMG/M metagenome (GOLD analysis project Ga0255437, IMG submission 182644) | Sediment cell enrichment communities from methane seep in Santa Monica Basin, California, United Staets - ANME aggregate JGI... | ecosystem: Environmental > Aquatic > Marine > Cold seeps >... | reverse complement strand
TTCGTAAAAAGTCTGGAACCCCTTTTTACACCTTTTTGGGTCTTGTGCTGGGAATATACAATGACATCCTCGAAAAAACCGGTAGCAGTAAATAGCAGTTTAACCTTTCCGGCTCGATGAATTAGACTGAAAATCAATTTTCGCTGCTTCTTTTACCGCCACCGCGCGCTAATTATTGCCGCCCATGCCGCAATAGTTTTGTTTTTGGTGGTCATTGCGGTGGTTTGGCTTTTCTAACAAGATAGTCGGCAGGTGCCTTAAAAGTAGAGAAAAACCCGAGTCATTGCAAAGACATGGTCGTAAGTATAGCCCCTGATACTGCAAGAATTGTTGCAGATACCCTGGGAAGCGTCACAGGTTCTTTCAGGAATATGGCAGCGAGAATGAATATGAAAACAGTGGAAAGCTGGTTTAAGACCGCAGCTACAGACACCATCGTATATTTCATGCCGGCCAGCCATGCAATCATTGCAATATAGTTACCGGCAACTGATGCAGGCAGAGCGGAAAACCATGTTTTTGACGGATAAAGCTCGGCCAGCAGTTTTTTTCTGCCAGGGCTTAACAGGACTACGAGATAAAGCCCTATCGTGCCCGCCAGTACCCTTGCAAATGAGGCCCAAAGAACATTGGTGTCTTCCAGCAGTCTTTTCAGCATTACAATGCTTCCGGCGATGAGTATAATTGCGAAAATCCCCAAAATAATACCGATAAAAAAGTCTATGCCTGTGACCGAAATGCTTTTTTTGCTTGCCGAGCCAACAAATATAGCGGTAAATACAAGGGTCGCGCCGAAGAGCCCCTTTATGCCAAGAATTTCGTCAAGGAAGACAAAAGAAATGAAGATAACGATGGGCAGATAGAGGCAGTCGACTATTGCGATCATCCCTGCACCCAGGCGTGACAGAGCGATAAAAAAAATTGTGTCTGCCAGCGCTATCCCCAGCAAACCCGAAACACAAAACATGATCCAGTCGTATGCAGGTTTTTCAGGAAATAAATCAATGCCGCAGATAAAAAGCGTTGGAATAAGCAGTAAAAGGGTTACCGTACACTTGAAAAGATTCATGGCCATTGGAGAAAAGTGATCTTCGCTTTTCTTAAAAAGGATAATGGCTACAGCCCAAAAAAGTGCAGCGGCAGTGGAGCATGTGATTCCTATTATTTGCATATCTTCAGATCTCACTAAAAATGATTTTTATATAGTCTTTAAGGCATTTATTCATAACGGATCTATTAAAATTGGACATTTAGTCGGTCTGGGTTCAAAGGTTCACGGTTCCAGGTTCAGAGTTAATCGCTTCGCGAATTTTCCTGATGTCACTGATTTCACGGGGTATGAACTTTATTTATCCGGCCTTTCCTTTTTTGAAGCAGAGGGACTTTACGCAGAACTGTTTTTAAAGTCAAGGATGCTTAATGCGTCATACCTGGAAACCTTTAAAAATACTGATACGAATACAATAGATAATCTTCGCTTGACTCATTGTGTCAATATAGGAAATAATGGACATTATTAGTAATTAGTGTCTGAATGAAAAGGGTTCGGTGGTTATTAACATTGAACCCGTGAACGGGTATCACATTTTTAAGGAGGTATAGGAAATGAAATCTCGTTGCGAAGTCTGTAAATTACACAGTTATGCTGAAAAAAAGCCAGGTTCGCTGATCGGCAGGCTCTGGAAGTGGCACACCGGATGGTGTCCCGGCTGGAAGGCATATCAAAAGTCACTGGCTAAACAAAAGGAATCGTCAGGGGAAGAAGGAGAGTAATTGAAAGAACCAAAATTTGACAAAATAAAAATAGCTTTAGCCATATCCAGCGGTCTGCTGCTTACAGGATCTTTTCCGAACGTCAATTTTAGCTGGCTTGCCTGGTTTGCCTTTGTGCCGTTGCTGATATCCCTGAGAGACCTGTCTTTCAAGAAAAGTTTCTTTCTTGGTTTTTTAACAGGACTTATCCACTATCTTACCCTGATTTACTGGCTTATATATACAATGAGAACTTATGGTCACCTGCCCTGGTATTTGTGTGTGGTGGTTCTTATTCTATTTGCGGCTTACCTTGCACTCTATTTTGCTGTATTTTCAGCAGCAGCTTCAAGGCTGTTTTCAAAACCTTCAGTCCTGCTTTTAATGATCCCTGTTTTTTGGGTTGGCCTGGAGTATATCCGTTCATTTTTTTTATCGGGGTTTCCATGGGAACTCATAGGTTACTCACAATTTAGCGCGTTGCATATCCTGCAGATTTCAGATATATTCGGAGTATATGGCGTTTCTTTTTTAGTGGCTCTGTCAAATGCGACAATTTTTATCGCCTTTTTATATTTAACCGGGCTTAATTGGCAGGGCGTAAAAATAACAAAAAATCTTGCATTATTTTCGGTATCTGTATTTGCATTCATTTTTATTATTGCCTGGTCTTACGGTGCATTGCGTATAAAATCGATTGACGGACTCGTTACAAAATCTCCATCAACCCGTGTAGCAGTTGTACAGGGAAATATAAAGCAGTCAGAAAAATGGGATAAGACATTTCAGCTTGCAACGATAAAAAAATATATAGATTTATCTCATCAGGCAAAAAAGCAAAAGGCGGAGCTTGTTGTTTGGCCGGAAACAGCCGCTCCTTTTTATTTTTTAAAAGATACTCCGCTTTCGGAGATGATCATAAAGGGAATAGCCGACATCCCTGCGGACTTTATAATCGGCAGCCCCTGTTATGAACGCAAGAATAAAAGGATAGAATATTACAACAGCGCCTACCTGATTAGTTCTGCCGGCAGTGTGTATGGCAGATATGACAAGGCCCATCTAGTACCCTTCGGAGAATACATTCCTCTGAAAAGATGGCTTCCTTTCCTTGGCAAGATAGTGGAGCATGTTGGAGACTTCCGCCCCGGGAAAAAGGGGAATACCCTTCAATGGAACAATCACAAACTCGGTTTTCTGATCTGTTATGAAATAATTTTTTCGGATCTTTCAAGGGCCATGGCAAAAAATCAGGCGGCATTGCTTGTAAATATCACTAATGATGCGTGGTATGGCAGAACCAGCGCACCGTATCAACATTTTTCAATAGCCGTATTCAGGGCTGTGGAAAACAGAAGAGCTCTTGTCAGGAGTGCAAATACAGGTATAAGCGGCTTTATCGATCCTGTGGGCAGGGTTGTTGATTCAACTGATCTATTTCAAGATGCGGTCAGGACACACACTGTTCCTTTAATAAATGAAACGTCTTTTTATACCCGCTTTGGAGATCTGTTTGCAATCTGCTGCCTGGCTGTTATGGTTCTGGTTATATTAGCAGACTTTGTTCGGAGAAAACGAAAGTAGCAGGTAGCCGTTCACGGCTTGAAACTTGTCGGAGTTGAAAAACTCTGTCCTATATAAAAAAAGCAATCATGAAAGAGCGAAAACACGAAAAAAAATTTCGAGGAAAAGAATGTTTCGTGCTTTTTTCCTTTCGTGTTTTTGTGATAAAAAATAAAATCAGACATAATTTTACAATATAATCGACCCTGTTAAACCATATATGAGGAGGAAAATAAAATGTCCACAGAACTTAAGCAGACCATAAAGGAGCTCTACGATAAATTAGAACAATTAAGAGGTTATCTTTGACTTAGACGGCAAAGTAAAAAGGCTTGCTGAAATCGAAGATCAAATTTCCAAAGATGGCTTTTGGGATAATCCGGATGAAACCACCGATATTCTGAAAGAAAGGACACGCCTTGCCGAAAAGATAGAAAGCTTTAAATCGCTTTCCAATGATCTGGAAGAAAATGAAATCCTTCTGGAAATGGCAATAGAAGAGTCGGATGATGAAGCTCGTAAAGAAGTTAGCGGAAAGCTTGAAGAAATTGATGAAAGAACAAATAAGCTTTCCCTCGACCTCATGCTTAACGGCAAAGATGACCAAAATAATGCTATCGTTTCCATTAATGCCGGTGCGGGAGGAACCGAAGCACAGGACTGGGCTGAGATGCTTTTTAGAATGTATGTAAGATGGGTTGAGCGAAAAGGCTTTAAAGTCAATATGGTCGATTTTCAGCCGGGTGATGAAGCTGGTATTAAAAGTGTTACTTTCACAGCAAGCGGAGAGTATCCATACGGTTACTTAAAAACAGAAACCGGAGTCCACAGACTGGTGCGTATTTCGCCATTTAATGCCAGCGGCAAACGTCACACATCCTTTGCGTCTGTTTTTGTTTACCCGGAGCTGGATAAAGAAATTGTTATAGAAATTGACGATAATGACCTGCGTATTGATGTTTACAGGGCCAGTGGCGCCGGTGGTCAGCATGTGAACAAGACCAGCAGTGCAGTCCGCATTACGCACCTTCCATCCGGCATTGTTGTGCAGTGCCAGCAGGAAAAATCACAGTTCAGAAACAAAGAAATGGCAATGAAGGTACTTAAGGCCCGCCTTTACCAGCAGCAAAAGCAGAAACAGGATGAAAAGTTTAAGGAAATACATAACAGCAAAGATGAAATAGCCTGGGGAAGCCAGATCAGGTCATATGTTATGCATCCATATCAAATGGTAAAGGATCACAGGACAAATTTTGAGACAGGAAATGTAAATGAGGTTCTTGATGGCGGACTTGATCCTTTTATCGAGAAAGCACTTATGGTCGGGAAAGCATAATCTGTGGACCCAATTGAAATTATAAGTAAATATTATACTCCAGGATCAAAGCTGTTTGATATCATGGTAAATCATGGCCGACAGGTTGCCAAAAAGTCTCTTGATGCCGCAGACAGAGTCCCTGATTTCAATCCTGATAGAAATTTTATTAAAGAAGCAGCCATGCTCCATGATATCGGCATTTTTCTTACTGCCTGGCCGAAAATAGGCTGCTTTGGCAAACACCCTTATGTCAGCCATGGATATCTCGGCCGTGAACTTTTGGAAAAAAACGGCATGCCAAAGCATGGTCTTGTGTGCGAGAGGCACGTTGGTCTAGGCATTACAAAAGAAGATATTATATTTCATAACCTTCCGCTTCCAGAGCGCGACATGTGTCCTGTTTCGATAGAAGAACAGATTATCTGTTATGCAGACAAGTTTTTTTCCAAAACCGGTAAATCAAATTCAAAAGAAAAACCTGTTAAAAAGGTCTTAAAGCGTCTTGAAAAATACGGCAACGACAAGGTCTCGCGATTTCAATCATGGGTAGATCTTTTTACGGATTGATGATTGTCGATTGGACATTTAAGATACTGGATGCTCGTTTTTTAACCAGCATCCAGTAACCAGTAACAAGCAACATCATTTCTCCCACACTTTAATAACCGATTTTACATCAACCGGCCTTTCCACAAGACCATATTTAAGAGAAAAATCGGCAAACTGCTGCCAGCGCCGGACATCGTGTTTCTGGTTCTGAGAAAAATACGGCAATGTCAGATTAAATGCTTCGGTTTCGGTCTTCCTGTCGGCTTCAGGGACAGCTTTGAAATATTTTTCAAGAGCTTTTTCAGGATTTGCACGTGAATACGCAATACCCCTGTCAACTGCCATAGAAAATATCTTTATCAATTTTTCTTTTTCTTTCAGGGCTTTTGCACCACATACGAAAATAAGTTCATCGTAATCAGGAATGCCCCACTGTTCCAGCTCAAAATAGCCGGCTTGATATCCTCTGTGCCGCAATTCAACGGTTTCATAGGTTTTAAACGGCCCCATAATAGCATCGACTTTTCCTGCTACCAAAGACGGTACAATGGTAAACCCGACATTTATGGGTGTGTAGTTTTTAATGCCATTGATTCTTGCAAAAGCCTTAAGGAGAACATCCATTAAGCCCGGAACCGTGTAGCCTATTTTTTTGCCTTCCAGATCCGAAGGCTTGTTTATCCCTTTTCCTTTTAAAAAAAGCAGGGTTGTTAAAGGGTGTTCTATCAGGCGACCGACGGCAATAATGTCCAGTCCTTCGGAAGCAGCAATAATTGTCTGGGGCTGGTAGGAAATTGCAATATCAACACTGCCGGAAGCTGCGAGCTTCAGCGCATCTGAAGTGTCGGAAGGGCTTAGTATTTTAATTTCCAGTCCTTTTTCGGAAAAATATCCCTGCTCCCTTGCAACGTAAATCGGAAGGTGATCAATATTGGGAAACCAGTCGAGCATTAAAGTAAGTTTTTGAGCAGCAAAAGCCGAAAATGCCCAGAGGGATAAAAAAAGCACAGCAACTGAAACTAAAAATCCTTTTTTCATAATATCATTCTCCCTAACTTTAGGCCTCGTTGAGTAGTTAAGTGCTTAAGTAGGAAAATAATTACCATTATTATTTCCAGGTATTATAACTAAACACCGGATGGCTAAGTAAAAAGGCTAATATACAAGGCGTAGCGGTTTTTCAGGGACGAGACTATACCTATAGTATGTCGAGTTCCTGAAAAACCGCTACAACGCAGTAGATGAGACTTTTGACGACGCCATCATTATTTCCATTTAATAACCCTCTTCTCCAAAAAGCCGACAAATACCCACAGCATCATCCCCATTACAGACAGCCAAAGGATTGCAGCAAATACCATGTCAACTTTCAGCCTTGCATTAGCCTGTATCATCAGATACCCGAGTCCCTTCTGCGCGCCTACCCATTCACCGATAACAGCACCGATCGTTGCCACAGAAACGCCAACCCTGAGTCCGGCAAAGAAATGGGGAAGTGCCCATGGCCAGTAAAGAAGGCGCATTGTTTTGAAAAATCGTGCTCCCATCAGTTGAAAAAGCATCCTGTATTCCTGATCGCAGCTTTTAAAACCTTCCAGCAGATTAACGGTAATAGGGAAGAAGATAATAACTGCAGCCATAAAAACCTTGCTTGCAATACCGTATCCGAGCCACACAACCAGAAGGGGGGCTATTGCAAAAACAGGGATGGCCTGGGACGCAACAAGAAAAGGAGCAACGGCCTTTTCTATTGATGGGTATGCAAACATGACCATGGAAAGAGGAACTGCCACAGCCAGAGAAATCAGTATTCCTGTCAGAATTTCGAGAGCCGTAACTCCTGCATGGGGTAGAAGAAGAGGCGCCCGGAAAATCGCAACTTTCAATATACTTACAGGGGCAGGTAAAATAAAGTCAGGTATATTTAAGCTCCGGCACAACAATTCCCATACGGCAAGGATAAAAAAAGCTGCTGAAAAGGCAATAAGGCTAGACCGGTTCATTTTTCATATCTTTCTGCAATTGGCTGAGAACGTTTTCTTTTATTTCAATCAGCCGAGGGTCGTTGACATTTCGCGGTTTTTCATCGTTAAATGTAAATTGCTCACGGATACGCATGGGCGGCGATGTAAGGACCAGCAGTTCATCAGCCAGCAACAACGCTTCTTCAATATCATGGGTAATCATGAGAATACTCTTATTAAAATCTTTCTGGAGCATTAAAAGCAATGACTGGAGACTTCTCCTTGTTATGGCGTCCAGAGCTGAAAGGGGCTCATCCAACAAAACAAGGTCGCGCTCAAACATAAGTGTACGGACAAGAGCACACCGCTGGCGCATTCCCCCTGATATTTCTCCCGGCATATAGTTTTCAAACCCGCCTATGCCCAGCCTCTCAAAAAGCGCCAGAGCCTTTTTTCTGGATTGATCAATATCTGCACCGGTAATGCGTGCTGGCAGCAGTGCGTTATCCATCAGGGAAAACCATGGTAAAAGCAAATCCTTTTGCTGCATATATGCGGCTTTTTCTCTCAGATGAGGCACTCTTTCCCCAAACAAGAAGATATCACCTCTGTCTATTGGAACGACACAGGTAAGCAGGTCAAAAAGAGTGCTCTTGCCGCAACCTGAGGGGCCTATAAGAACAGTGAATCCATTCTTTGGAAGAGTCAAATTGAAATCTTCCAATATATAATGATCGTTAAAACTTTTGCTTAGATTTTTAACTGATAGCATTTTAAAAAGCCGCATTCAGATAATTTGGCAATCAGAAGTCTGAATGCCGGATCACCTGAATGCTCATTGGGGAATATTTTTTAAAGGATACGCTTCGAAGAAGGAGGTAGGATAAAAAAGGGTCATTAATTTATCGACTTTCCTTCGCCGGCATTATCCGGATCAGGTTCCAGGGGTCGAAACTTACAGTCTCCTCTCAGCCGATCTTCACCGACTCCCCCAGTGCATTATTGCTCATTACTAACACTATCTTATTGGCTTGTCAAATAAATATAATAGGTTCTTCTCCCAATTAGTTGGGAGAAAGGGGTCAAGGATTCGAGGGTTCAAGGGGCCAAGGGTTTATTTTCTAATGATCTTAAACCGCTTTTCAGGCTCATGAATCCTACCCTTTATTCTGTCAATAATGAAACTTAAAATCAAACTTTGGTTCCACATAGGACTGTGTGTACGTTTTTAACTCCAAGGCTCTATTACGACCCCTACCTTTACACTTGAACCCTTGAATCCCTGACCCCTTGTACCCTCTGGGATAACGCTTGCTCAATTGGAAATGACCCATTTATTTTGCCTGAATTAACTACAACTAATCGGGAGATGATCCATATGGTATTTAGTAAACCTTGAAGGCTATGTATATTTGTGTTAGATGAGTCCGGCATTTGTTATACAAACGGGACAATAAAATGATTATATATATAAAGCTGTTTTTGACCGCTGCTTTTTGGGGCGGGACGTTTATTGCCGGCAAAGTCCTTGCCCAAAACGTAGGTCCATTTTCAGCTTCTTTTCTTCGGTTTTTAACAGCATCATTCTTTCTTATCCTGTTAACCTGGAAAATTGAAGGTCGTTTCCCCGTAATACGTAAGAAACAGATCTTTCCGGTGATTCTCCTGGGACTCACAGGTGTGTTCGCATATAACGTCTTTTTTTTCAAAGGACTAAGGTTAATCGAAGCTGGTCGAGCATCCATCATCATCGCCAACAACCCGATATTCATAACCCTCCTCTCCTGGCTTATTTTCAGGGAAAGGCTTACACTGCTTAAATTCGCCGGAGTCCTGATTTCGGTCACCGGCGCTGTGATTGTTATATCAAGGGGAGATTTTAATGGCATTATAAACGGCGGCCTGGGTTTAGGAGAATTTTTTATTTTCTGCTGTGTAGCCAGCTGGATCTGTTATTCTTTAATTGGAAAAGCCGTCATGACCGATCTTTCGCCCCTTGCCTCCGTGACATATTCCGCAATCATCGGCACTACCTGCCTGTTTATCCCTGCCGTATTTGAAGGAATGCTGAACGACATAAGACACTATACGGTCAGCGAATGGATAAGCATTTTTTATCTGGGATTCTGCGGCACTGTTCTCGGTTTTGTATGGTATTATGAGGGAATAAAAAAGATCGGTCCCACGAGAGCGAGCCTTTTCATCAATTTTGTGCCTATATTTGCTATCATACTTGCCTTTCTAATCTTGAAAGAGCCAATAACCTTGTCTCTTTTCATCGGAACCATATTTGTCTGTTCAGGCGTGTACCTGACCAACAGGCCTTAATGATGGCGTTGTAAAAAGTCCCATCTACTGCGTTGCAGCGGTTTTTCAAAAACTCGGCCTACTACATGTATTGCCTCGTCTCTGAAAAACCACTGCGCCTTGTATATGGAACTTTCTACTTAGCCATCTGTGATACTTTTTACGAGTCCATCAAGATTGTAGTTATTAACAAATGTCTGTTAACAATTGTTCGAGGCTTTTCATATTATTTACTGAATAAATTTTTCCCGGATAATCCTTTGGCAAAATCTTTCTTATCAGTCCGGTAAGGACTCTCCCAGGACCCACCTCCACGAAAACTTCCACATTTTCCTCAATGAGCTTGCGCATGGAATCATACCATCGAACAGGGCTTATAAGCTGTTGCGCCATAATAGATTTGATTTCAGCAGGATCTTTTTCATAATCTGCAGTAACATTGAAAATAACCGGTTTTTCCGGGTTGTTGAAAGCAAACGGGTCAAGGAATTCTCTGAACTTATCTTCCGCTCCTCTTATTAATTCACTGTGCCAGGCACCGCTTACTTTTAAAGGGATCGATTTTGCTCCCTGTGAAGCTGCAAGGGAAGAAACCTTTTTAACCGGTTCAGGAGCACCGGTTATAACTATCTGAAGTTCGGTATTATGGTTTGCTACGGATACAACACCATCTTTTTGAACATCTTTTACAATTTCGTCAACCTTGTCAATGGGCAGGCCGATAATTGCATGCATGGCCCCAACATGTTTTGTCGATTCATGATGCATCAGTTCCCCTCGTTTATAAACAAGGGCGAATGTGTCCTGGTTTGAAACAATACCTGACGCTCGAAGTGCACTGTATTCGCCAAGACTGTGGCCTGCTGAAACATCCGGCTTTATGCCTTCCTTCTCAATAGCAGCAAGAAATGCAAGATTCACTACAGTGACTGCCGGTTGAAGATTTACCGTCATTGTTAGATCTTCCATGGGACCTTTAAAGCAGAGTTTCGATAAATTTATCCTGCACGTCTCCTCTGCCATATCAAAAAGTTCTCTGACAAAATCATACTCCTGATATAAGTCGAGCCCCATTCCAACCGACTGGGAACCCTGCCCCGGAAAAAGAAATGCTGTTTTTTTCAAAATATTCCTCCAAATAGAACCGATGAATTTAAAAAAATAAAATTCATCAGGTTTTAAGATTTAAGTTTTATGTGTTAAGTTCATTAAACCGTTTTGCAAAGGTCTCGTTGAGTCGAATTTAGCGTGATCCGCCCGAAGGGCTTGGGTTTATTTTTTTTCGCCCTCCCTGCCCAGTTAAATGCAAAGTCTATTTAACCAGGGTCAGCGAAAAGAAATAACATAAAACCCTCTGCGTGCTCTGTGCCTCGAATGAGCGGAGCAAATGGGCGGTAAAATAATACCCTCTGAATAAACACCTTTTATTAATCTAGCTTAAACAACTTCCTCGCAACATCTAAATAAACGGACTTATCCCTGTGAATACCATTCCCTTTTAAAACAAGTGTCGGATCGTGTAAAAATTTGTTTACAATCGCATCTGTCATCCTTTGAATGGCCTGTGAATCAACACTTGAAACAGGATTTGACTGCATAGTTTTTTCTATCTCCGCCCTTGCAATGATTTCGAGTTTGCTGCGCAGGGCAACAATTGTCGGAACCACATCGAGATTGTCATACCACTCCCGAAACCGGATGACCGCCTCGTCAACGATTCTCTCCCCTTTGACGGCTTCGGCTTTTCTATCCCCCATGTTTTCATCAATGACCCCCTTTAAGTCATCAATATCATAAACATACGAGTTGTTAAGACGGTTTATTTCAGGATCAATATCCCGTGGAACAGCTATATCTATAAAGAAAAGGGGGCGATTGCGCCTGTTTCGCATTGTCCCTTTTACCTGGTCAGGTCTGAGGATAAAATCAGAAGAACCGGTTGAGCTGATAATTATATCAACTTCCTTTAAATATTCTGTAAGTTCTTCAAACCTGATAGCCTGGCCTTTAAATTTTTTTGCAAGTTCAACACCTCGTTCAAATGTTCTGTTTGCCACAAAAATCTCCCCTGCTCGATTTCTAATCAGATGTTCAACTGCCAGTTCCGCCATTTCACCTGCACCGATAAGAAGGACCTTCTTTCTTTCAAGGGAGCCGAAAATCTTCCGTCCAAGTTCAATAGCTGCATAACTTATCGATACTGCATTATCTCCTATTCCGGTCTCACTTCGAACTTTTTTTGCCACACAAAAGGTTCTATGGAGGAGACGATTTAAAATAACGCCGGAGGTCTTTTTCACAGTGGCATTGCGATACGCCTCTTTTACCTGCCCCAGGATCTGGGGTTCACCCACCATCATCGAGTCAAGACTGGAAGCTACCCTGAAAATATGCCGCACTGCCTCATCACCTTCATAAACATACAGCGCATCCTCAAATTGTGTAACAGGAACTTTTTTAAATTCAGAAATGAACTCTTTTGCAGCATCAGCGCCTTTGGTCCTGTTTTCAGTTACAAACAACACCTCGACGCGATTGCATGTTGAAAAGAGTAAAGCCTCTTTAATAAACTGATTATTATGAAGCGATACCAGTGCATCGGCAGTCTCCTCTTCTGAGAACGCCAGGCATTCCCTGAGATCTACGGTCGCTGTTTCGTGGTTTATTCCAAGTAGTACTATATCTGGCATAACTTTATTTCGAATATCAAAACATTGATGGCGTCGTAGAAAGTCCCATTTACTGCGTTGCAGCGGTTTTTCAGAAACTCGGCATACTATATGTATTGCCTCGTCTCTGAAAAACCACTGCGCCTTGTATATGGAACTTTCTACTTAGCCATCGGTGATACCTTTTTCGTGTTTTCGTCTTTTCGTGCTTTCGCGATAAAAAATCTTTTTCTTTTCAGGTCTGTCCGGGATAGCTTAAAATTTTGTAAACACTCCATGGTGCCCTTTTAGTAGGAAGTTGACACCAAAAAAAGTGAATAACAAAACTGCAAAACCTATAATTGCCATAATGGCCGCTTTTCGACCGCGCCATCCCACGGCAAGGCGCTCGTGAAGCAGGGCTGCATAAATAAGCCATGTTATTCCGGACCATACTTCTTTCGGATCCCAGCTCCAGAATCTACCCCAGACGGATTTGGCATACACTAAACCAGTAATAAGTCCGATGGTAAGCATTGTAAAACCGACAACGATACAGGCATAACCCGTGGTGTCCAGCAGTTCAAGTGAAGGAAGACGCTTGAAAAAAAATCCGCGAACCTTGGTCTTTATTGAGCGCTCCTGCACCAAATACAAAACACCTATCCCACAAGCCAGGGCAAGTGAAGCCTCCCCAATAAAAATTGTAATAATATGAGAGACCAGCCAGAAGTTTTTAAAGATCTTTGTAGTCTGAACAGACTCACCAGGTAATAAAGATGCACAAATTACTACCAGGACTATCAGCGGAGCAGCAAATACACCAAGAATTTTAAGGTTGAATTTATACTGGATTATTAAAAAGACTCCTGCAATAGCCCATCCTGCCACCATGAGGGTTTCATGAAGATTCTGAGCCGGGAAATGACCTGTTTTTATAAACCCAAAACCGATGACTGAAGTATGTAATAAAAATCCGGCCAGCAGAATAAAAAATCCTGCTTTTTGCAGATAGTCTTTTTGCAGAAAAAGATATGCAAAATATCCTGCCGCACTTAACATGTATAACAAGATAAAAATGATTGTCACAATTTCCATTGATCACACTATATCCCGGTTTCCATCAGCAGATCAAACTGAAATTCTTCTCCAAGAACCTCGCACAGCAAAGAATCAATTTCGTCTTTTCGATTGCCGCGTATCATATCAAGAAGACCTCCGCTGATAAGTTTTTCAAAAAGGTGTTTATGTGCCTCCGGTTCGTGCTTTTGGCTTAAGAGTTTTTTTCGTATCGCTCCCATCAACCGGAGAAATTCAGCATACTCATTCCCAAATTGTTCTTCAAGTTCAATCCGCAGTCTTTTCGCTAAAGCCGGACTTTTGCCGGAAGTTGAGATGCTGATTGTCAAATCCCCCCTGTTGACTATGGAAGGAAGGATAAAATTACAGACTTCAGGACGATCTGCTATATTGCACAGCATATTAAGTTTCTCTGCATCCATACTGATTTGGCGATTCAATTCTTCATCATCGGTTGTACCGATAACAAGAAACATTCCGTCAAGATCAGTCTCCCGGTAAGGCCTCTTTTTCAGGACTATTGAGTCGTTGCCGGCGAGTTCAAGCAATTTCTCTCTAACATCAGGGCTTACAACTGTCACTTTTGCGCCACACTCTACAAGTGTTTTGACCTTTCGGGTGCCGACAGATCCGCCTCCGACCACTAAGCATTTTC
>Ga0255437_1015_pt1 | contig 14126 bp, 13 predicted proteins | sample ANMaggSeSYBR02I4_FD_182644 | JGI IMG/M metagenome (GOLD analysis project Ga0255437, IMG submission 182644) | Sediment cell enrichment communities from methane seep in Santa Monica Basin, California, United Staets - ANME aggregate JGI... | ecosystem: Environmental > Aquatic > Marine > Cold seeps >... | reverse complement strand
TGTATTACTCCGGATCAACGCAATTTTGTCTGATCGACCATGAATGTCAGCAACAGCATAGATGCGCATTTTATCCTTTTGTATTAAAATCGGTGACTTTGTAAAAAATCTTGCTATTTCAGACAGTAAAATATATAATTAGCCGAAAAATCGAGTTAGGGCAAGCTGTCATTGAAAAAATATGTTTGAGGAAGTCTGCCGTGATAGAATCCTTTGCATTTGGTTTTATTGTTATTAACGGAACAAAATATACTTCCGACCTTGTCATCTATCCTGACGGACATGTAGAGGATTTATGGCGGCGCAAAAGCGGCCACCGGCTTTCAACCGGTGATATAGATAAGCTTATTAAGTCTGATCCGGAAGTTATTGTTGCCGGTGCTGGTGTAAGTGGACTGATGAAGCCTGAAAAGCAGCTTGAAAAACTGCTTAATCAAAAAGGAATAAAATTCATTTCACAACCTAACAATGAGGCAATTAAGGCTTACAACAACCTTTTATCAAAAAACAGGGTGGGTGCATGTTTTCATCTTACATGCTGATTGTGTGGTAAGATGTTGAACGATAATCCTCGTTAATGAATTGTTCCAGGAGGAATATTATGGACTTTTTTTGGGAAATAGCTTTGCAGACAGTTGGCATTTTAGCATTGATGTTTGGAATCCTTGGAATAGCTTTTTCGCTTTTGCTGTTGATTTCTCCGAATGTAACCAAAAAAATAAGCAATGTTTTTAATCGCTCTATAGACGTGGATAAAAAAGTCAGCTATCTTGACAAAGACATCCAGACCGAAAGCATAATTTATAAACATCATGTCATTACGGGGGTTTGCTTAATTGCTGGAAGCGGGTTTATCCTCATTTTTTTAATATTTAAGCTTGATGTTACGAATTTTGTTAATATTTTCTTTAGTTCCCAGAAATATGCTTCAATCAACGAAATTATTTCAAATTCTATGGCTATGATTGGAAAGATTGTTGGTGTTGCAGGGATCATTTTCGGGTTTATTCTTTTATTTTTGCCCGGAAAAATGAAAAAGATAGAAAAAAAAGTGAATACCTGGTTTTCTACACAACATGCGATTAACAAAATCAATGAAACTCACCACGATATTGATACCTTCATTTACCAGCATTCGATACTCTTCGGTTTAACAGGTTTAATAATTTCAATTTTTTTAACCGTTTTGGCTACTTTAAATATGCTTCATAAATAGCTGCGCCTGAACGAAAATCCACAAATTTAAAAGAAGTTGTAAGCGTTCACGGAACGCTGAAATTAGAAAATAGAAATTGGAAATTTGACCTTCATGCTTTTGTGCTGTTTGATGAACGCATTCAATTTTGGGCCGAGTTCTTCAACTTTTGTTCCACTTATCAAGGTCGTACCAGACCATATCTGATAACGCTTCTGCCGGTTTGTATACATCCAACTCGTAAACTCGTTTCACCCCTCCCGAATTTCTACTTTCCAATTTCAAGTTTCAAGCCGTGAATGGCTACACTTTGTGGTACCTAAACAGGAATTTTATAAATTTAAACTAATTGCAGATAATTACTATAATTAGCATATACAAGATGTAGTAATTTTATTTAAGAGCATCACAATATAGAGTAACTAAGCATAATTACATATAAATAATGCATAATTAACTTGACTTAATGGTAAAATATTGTGATTATCAATATCAGAATTTCCAAACTGAAAAATTCCCCTGCCCCTCTTTATAAAAGTGGGTATGTTTTTATAACACCAAGACATTCATCGTATTGAGTTTGTAAATTCCTGAACATAGATTATTTTGTATTTTTCGCTTTTTTGAAGATTAATCTGATTTCATTTAATTTAATTGCAGAAGATATTGTACATGGAGAAAAATCTGCTAAAGAAAACCCGAGAATCTCTCATGATGAGCAAGGCCGAACTTGCCAGAGAAGCAAAAGTTTCTCCAATTACTATTGCACGCATAGAAAGAGGTTTGCCTTGCCGCATGGAAACAAAGCGAAAAATCATTTTGGCTTTAGGGTTTAATCTTTCGGAAAAAAATAAAATATTTAACGATTAAGAGCATCTCATGGCATTTGGAAAAAAAGTATCACTGGTTGGCCTTGACATAGGTTCCAGAACAATCAAGGCCGCTGAAATTATTGAAACAAAAAAGGGGCAGGTCCTTAAAAAGTTTGGGATGACTGATATTGCTCCCGGGTTAATCGAAGAAGGCACGATAAACGACCCTGAAGATGTTGCAGAATCCATCCGCCAACTTTTCAAGGCATACAGCATAAAAAAGCGCAATGTTGCCTTATCAATTGGAGGATATTCGGTAATTGTTAAAAAGATTAATGTCCAGACCATGGCTGAAGAACAGTTGCAGGAGAGCATCCAATTTGAAGCAGAACAATATATACCTTTCGACATCAGCGATGTTAACCTTGATTTCCAGATACTGGGGCCTAACCAAAATAACCCGAACCAGATGAATGTTTTTCTTGTTGCAGCAAAAAAAGAGATGGTTAACGACTATGTCAATCTGGTCACCCTAGCCGGCCTCAACCCCTGCATCGTTGATGTTGAAGCCTTTGCACTCCAGAATATCTTTGAAGCTAATTATGACACAGAAGATGAAAACATCGCTTTAATTGATATCGGTGCAAGTAAGACATCATTAAACATTCTTAAAGGATCTTCGTCCGTATTTATGAGGGATGTTTCTCTGGGTTGCGGCCAAATAAACCAGAAGATAATTTCACTTATTAATTGTTCTTTCGAGGAAGCTGATGAGATTAAGCTCGGGCACCAGCCTGACAAGATTTCCAAGGAAGACATGAAAGAGATTACTTCAACAATAGTTTCCGACTGGTGCACAGAAATACGACGTGCCCTTGATTTTTTCTACTCGACATACCCTGATGATCAGATCAAAAGAATCGTCCTCAGCGGAGGAGGAGGCAACATCGCAGAGTTTCGTGAACTTCTGGCTGTAGAGGCGTCTGCCGCAGTTGAAACCATTAACCCTTTTGGAAAATTTTCAGTGGACGACAGTCTGGATCCATTATTTGTAAAAGAAATTGCACCCCAGGCAGCCATCTGCATGGGGCTTGCAATAAGAAAAGTTGATGACAAATGATACGAATTAATCTGCTACCCTTTCGAGCAGCACGTAAAAAAGAGAACATACGTCGACAAGTTTCGATTTTTTTCCTTTCGTTTTTTCTTGTCGTAATTGTTCTCGTTTACTATCACATTAGCTTAGGCAGCAAGATTTTAAGTCTCAAAGCAAAGATAGAAACTACAAAAAAGGAAGTCGCTAAATATGATAAAATAAATAAGGAGATTGCGTCATTAAAAAAGAAGCTCGAAATCCTGAAGAAAAAAACGATCGTTATTGAAAGTCTTGAGAAAAACCGTTTTGAGCCTGTCCGTCTTCTTGATACGATGAGCCTGAAGGTAATTGCCAAAAGGATGTGGTTTAAGAGCTTTAAATCTAGTGATAAAACTGTTGAAATTGATGGATTAGCTTTGGACAATAAAACTGTCGCAGATTTTATGACACGCCTTCAGGGATCTGGGCTTTTTAGTGCTGTGAGGCTGAAAACAATAAAAAAGACAAAAATAGAGGATTCTGACCTGAAAAGCTTTCAAATTTCCTGTACAAGGAAGGACATGACCAAACCCGAGAAAAAAAAATCTAAGAAACCTAAAAAGAAATGAAAAAGCCAGATATTGATTTAAAAAAATCTTCCGAGCCTTTGTTTGAAAAGATCGAGAAATTATCCAAGGTGCAAAGAATAGTTATATGCATCGGAATTTTTCTGGTCATTATAGGCTCATTTGTCTATTTTTCTTATCTTCCAAAGATAAAGACTCAAAAAAACTTAAATAAAGAAATTCAAAAGCTTGAAAAAAAACTTACCATAGCCAGAAAAAATGCTAAGGATCTTAAAAAATATCAAAATAAAATAAAAGAGGCAAAAAGTAAATTTAAAGAGGTTATGCTGTCTCTTCCGGAAAAAGAGGAGATACCCTCTCTAATATCAGCAATATCTAAATCAGGCCAGGAATCAGGACTTGAATTTCTGCTCTTTCAACCTAAGGATGAAAAACAAAAAGATTTTTATGCTGAAATTCCTGTATCAATTCAGGTAACAGGAAATTACCACAACATTGTGCTTTTCTTTGACAAGGTTGCGAGGCTTTCCAGAATCGTGAACATACGAGACATAAAAATATCAGGAGCGCAAGAAAAAGGCAAAGGTAAATCGAAAACTTCAGACAGCGATAAACTGACTACTTCATGTACAGCTGTTACATACAAATTTATTGAACCTGGTTCTAAAAAGAAAAAACCTGTGAAAAAGGGAAGAAAAAGAAAAAAATAGATAATACGCAGGAAAAATAAAAATATCATGTATAAACATTTTATTATAATTAGCAGCGCTGTCTTTTTTACCGGTCTATCGATTCTTTTTTCAGGCCTTTTTTCAGGATGTGACAGCCGGTCAGAGCTGCCTCGAAAACCTGAAATTGTCTATAAAAAGATAATTGCTAAATCGAAAGATGCCCCAGGATCTGTAAAAACCACACCTGGCAAAACCATACCAGTTGTTTTTAAAAAACCGGATCTTGCAAAAAAACCTAAGGCGGATATTTCAAGGACAAGAGATGTTAAGATAAGTAAAAGACCACCCGCGTTGCCATCAAAACAGCAAAAGGTGGCTTTAGAGCCTAAATCGGACATTTCAAAGATACAAATTGCAAAAAAAAACAAAAAACCTGTTGACTCATCAACCGGCAGTGAAAAGTTAACTAAAAAGAAAGATGCTTTAAAGCCTAAACCCGATACTTCAAAAGTCATAGAGGGTCTGCCAGATAAACCAGACAAAACAGCAATTGCAGCAACAAAAGGGGCGGATGGGATAATATTACCTGTTTCCGTATCCGGTTCCACATCCGGTTCTTACATCGCCCGTGGGAAGATTGACCCTTTTGAGCCCTTGTTTAAAGGCGAGCCTGCTGTCAGGAAAAAAAAGAAAAAGCGTATCCCGCGCACGCCACTTGAAAAGCTTTCTTTAGGCCAGTTGAAACTTGTTGCAATAATCCGTGCTCCAAGCGGCAACAAAGCGCTTGTAGAAGAAGACTCAGGCAAAGGTTATATTATAAAAAAAGGTACATACATCGGGCTCAACTCGGGTAAAATAATAAAAATAGAAAAAGACAATATTCTTATTGAAGAAGAAATTCAAAATATTCAAGGCAATATAGAAGTCCGCCAAATAGAATTAAAACTTCAAAAGCCTTCCGGAGAATAATAGCATGATTCATTTAATCACACGATTTTTTAAAAAAGAAGCTTTAATTATCTTTCTTTTATCAGCACCACTGATATTTGCAGGATGTGCTTCCAACAAGGCTGATGTTGAAAAATTGGATGACGCTGAAGTTTCCGTTGCCTCCAATCTTATAAATGACATAATTACGGCTGAAGATTCGGAATCGACTACTGTTACGGTCAGAGGAAATCGCTATTTGACCTACACTTCAATTAAGCAAGATAGTCCTCTGGGAATTCTCTTTTATTTTCACGAAACAGGTCTTGATGAATCCATTCAAAGCACCTATACGCCGGAAAGTGACATTATTACATCAATCGAAACTTCGGAATTGACTGACCAGGAAGGTACAACCAGAATTCTAATCTCTTTGAAAAAGGACATACCCTATGATGTAACTCCTGATGATACCGGTATTAAAATATCTTTTTCAAAGGCATCTGATTTAAAGGAGACCGAAATTGCAGCAGCTGCTGCCGACCTGACAGAAGATGATAAAGAGGCACCTGGGGCAATACAGGCAGTAAAGTCTGTTGATGCAAGTATTCCTGACGCAACCCGTCTGAAATCGGTCTATGTAATAAAATATGAAGAAAATATAAAAGTCAATGTTAATGCAGATGGTGTGATTAAACATTACAAATTTTTTACTATAAAGAGTCCTGCGCGGATCGTTTTTGATATTTATAACATTAAAAGCCCCTTTAAAAAACAAAAGACAGTCCCGGTAAACAGCAAATGGGTAAGTCAGGTTCGCCACTTTGGATATCCTGACAAGGTTCGAGTTGTCCTGGATACAAAAAAGAAGTATCTTTCCGCTTTTTCAGCATATCCCGTGGAGACTGGTCTTGAGATTCATGTCGGCAAAGATTCAGGCGCTCCGGTCCTGGCAGGTTCTGAAAAGGTTTTTACATCTGAGAAGAAAGCTCCTGTGCCCGAAGAAAAACCTGTTGCCGCTGCTGAAAAATTGAAACCGGCATCTGCATATACTAAACCCGCATGGGTTAATCGTATAGATTTTCTTGGCAAAGAAACCGGTAAATCGACTGTAATAATCGGCACTACCCATCCAGTTAACTACGATCTTGTTGAAGTGACGGATAAATTACTTAGTATTAAACTTTTTAATACAAAACTTCCAAAATACCGCAACCGTCCGCTTATTACAACGCGTTTTGAAAGTGCAGTTGATCGAATAACTCCGTTCTCCAAGCCTGCTTTGAAGAACACCTCAATAGTTGCCATAGAACTGCGAGAAAGGGTTCCTTACACTCTTGAGCAAAAAGAGGATCTTCTTCTAATCCACTTTGAGACATCTTCAATTCCGCCTAAACCCTTTGAACAAGCCAACCTTCCCTCATGGAAAAAAATTCTTGCTCAGGTAGAAGTTGAAACGGAAGTAACAATGCCTGAAAAGACCGAAGCTGAAATGCCTCTTGAAACTGATGATACCATTTCGCCCAGAACTGCTGAAACAATGCAGACAGAGATTAAAGACACCGTCTCCCACGAAGTCGCTGCAAGAAGAGATGTGAAGGCTGATTTGGAAGGTTCTTCCAGGGTTGTTAATATAATGGCCAATCGTAGATCTCCGAAGATATACAGAGGTGAAAAGATAGCCCTTGATTTCTATGAAACCGATATTAAAAACGTATTCCGCATTATAAGGGAAATCAGCGGTAAAAATTTCGCCATTGACAAGGATGTAACAGGAAAGGTTACGCTAACCCTTGAAACACCGGTGCCGTGGGATCAGGCTCTTGATCTGGTTCTTAAAATGAATCAACTAGGAATGGTTTATGAAGGAGATATAATACGGGTTGCTACACTTGCCACTCTTGCAAAAGAAGAAAAAGTTAGACAGGTACAGATTGCTGCAGAGAAAAAAACCAGGGAAGCGGAAAAAGCATTAGAACCGCTCGTTACAGAATATATTTCCGTTAATTACTCAAAAGCCAGTTCCGAAATACTGCCACATGTTGAAAAAGCATTAACAGAAACACGTGGCACTATTAGCGTTGATGAACGTAATAATCAGCTTATAGTGACTGATACAGCCGAGGTGATCGAGAAGATCAAGGCAATTGTCGCAAGAATCGACACGGTAACCCCGCAGGTAATAATTGAAGCAAAAATCGTTGAAGTTTCCAGCGATTTTACTAATGACATCGGTATTGATTGGACCGCTGATATGGGACCCTGGGCTTCAAACGCACTTGACGGCGTGTTGGATGGTAATGTTGCAATGAATTTTCCTGCTGTAGCCTCTGGCGTTTTAGGATTCACTTTTAACAGGGTAGCCGGCACTCCGCTAGTATTGAATGCACAACTAACAGCAATGGAAACACAGGGGGAGGGAAAAATTATCTCCTCTCCAAAAATTGCGACACTCGACAACAAAAAAGCTACAATAACACAAGGTGTAGAGTTCCCATACCTTGAAAGAGATTCGTCAGGACTTGCAACTGTTAAATTTAAAAATATTGACCTGAAGCTCGAAGTTACACCGATAGTAAGTCGAGATAATCGTATTCTAATGAAATTAAATATTAAAAAAGATGATATTGCAGGAATAAGTGCCGATGGCACACCTGCTTTATCGACTAACGAAGCGGATACTGTGCTTTTGGTCAACGATGGTGATACCATTGTAATCGGTGGTATTTTTAAATCAACTGTGACTACCGACGAATCGGGTTTCCCTGGATTAAAAGATATCCCCCTCCTCGGCTACCTGTTTAAGACAAAAAGCAAAACAAGCAAACATAACGAACTTCTTATCTTTATCACACCTAAGATTGTTAAGCTTGAACAGCTCCGACAGTAAAAACACATAATCCCGATCGGAAGGAACGGGATTATGTGCTTTTAGCTGATAAGCCTCATTTTTTCATCTTTTTTATCTCTTTTTCAGCTTCTACTGCAAGGGGTGTTTCAGGCACGAGTGAAAGGACTTTGTTGTACGCAGCGTAGGCCTTATTATATTTGCGTGATAATCGGTACGCCTTGCCCAAATAAAAATATGCCCTTGCAAATTCAGGCGCTTCTTGTACAGCACTTTCAAGAGCTGCCACGGCCTCTGAAAATTTTCCCATTACAATATACGTTTGTCCCAAACCTTGTAAGGCAGGCACATATTTAGGTTCCATATCGAGTGCTTCAAGATAATATTTTTCTGAAAGCTTATATTCTTTTTTCTCGTAATAGGCTCTTCCGAGATTATTAAGTGGAAAGTGAGGGGTTGCATAGAGTATATTACCGGCAACCTCCTTATAGCAGGCAATGGCGGCATCCCAGTCCTTTTTATCAAAATATGCTGCTCCCAGATTATTTCTTGCAGGCGCATAATCAGGTTTTAATTTCAGTGCTTTTTTAAAATGCCGGATCGCAAGGTCCGCCTTTCCCTTCATCCTGTATGCTATACCAAGATCGTTTTGCAGAATATGATCGTCAGGATAAAGTTTTTCTGCTTTTAAAAGCTCCCTTAATGCATATGTGTAGTTACCATCTTGAAAGTATGCTTCACCGAGTTTCCTTGATGCTTCACCCTGCTTCTTTCGCAGTTGGGCACCTCCGCATGACGCTATAAAAAAGATAATCAAAAGTAAATATCCGGGCCAGATAAGCTGGTTTTTTTTCATCTTTTTTCACCTTTTTAAAACTTAATGTTCTATCATTTTAGGTTCTTTTCCATGCTAAACTTTTTTCAGGTCCAATATAGTTGCAATTTTATCAGATACGCTGTTTACAAACCGATTAAAATCATCTCCTGCAAGTGGCTTTCCAGGAGAAGGAACCTTTTTAACATCTTTCGGGTGGATAAGTACAGGAGAATTTATGAGGTCAGGATCGGGATTAATTTTAAATTCAACAGGAAAGCTTTTTTCAAAATACATCTGCTGAAAATTTACAAATTTCAGTGCATGTGCTGTTGAATCGATAATGGCACCGTCATCGGCTTTAATTATCCCACTTTTTTTGGCTTCAACAAGGCCGGCTAAAGATTCGCCGCCATGGGTACATGCAATGTGTCCATTCCTGTTTGCAAGAAGCTCCCAGTCAATTATGGCCTGTTCAGTTACCTCAACAAAAAAGACATTCTGTTTTCCGGCCGCTTGGTTATAAATATCTACAAGGTGAATTACCCTTGGCATGGAAACAGGGTTACCTATCATTGCAGCCTGGGCTACACTGGGTTTTACTGTTATTGGAACAAATTTCCTTTTTTGAGTATCAGGTTCCAGATAATAGCGATAAACAGGATTGGCATGGACAGATTGTACACCCACAATTTTCGGCAGAGCATTTATAATGCCTGTTTCGAAAAACTTCAAGAATCCACTTATAACTGCTGTAATATTGCCCGCATTTCCAATGGGCACAACAACGACTTTATTTTTCAGATCATATTCAAAATCCTGTGCGATCTCGTATGAATAGGACTCCTGTCCCAGAATCCGCCAGGCATTTTTTGAATTCAGCAGAGCAACGTTGTATTTTTCAGACAGGACTTCCACGACCTTCATGCAGTCATCAAACACACCGGGAATTTCGAATACACGTGCACCGCTTCCCAGTGGTTGAGAAAGCTGCTGGGGGGTCACCTTTTTGTGGGGCAGCAGCACTGCTGATTTAACATTAGGATTCATGTATCCCGCATATAGTGCTGCAGCCGCGGAAGTGTCACCAGTGGAAGCACATAAGGCAAGTACATCTGAAATAAAACCGTTTTTTACAAGAAAATTGATATAACTAAAAGCACTGGCCATGCCCCGGTCTTTAAAAGATGCGCTGGGGTTCTGTCCATCGTTCTTAAAATAAAACTTAAGCCCAGTCTTTTCCTGTAAAAACGTATTTGCTTCAATAACAGGTGTATGGCCTTCTCCAAGATATAGCACGTCATCAAGAGGTATCACAGGACCGATAAATTCGTGATAACGATATATGCCCTTTAATGAAGGGATAGTTAGCATCTTTCGGTAATCGAAAATTTTTTGCCAGGTTTCCCCTTTAATTTTTTTTAATTGTTTGAAATTTTGGTCATAAATCAAAAGCACCTGGCCGCATTCAGGGCATGTGTATAGCAGCTTCTTTATACCAAATTCCCTGTTGCAGCCCAAGCAGCGATAAATCATCTCGCCTTTAGCTTTAGGGATTATATAGGGCTTGATCTCTTCTGGAAAATCATTAAGTTTCACGATTTTATTCTTTCCATATTTTCCATATAAGGTCTGAGGGCTTTTGGCAGAATCACGGAACCGTCAGGTTCCTGAAAATTTTCAAGTATTGCTGCAACCGTGCGGCCCACAGCGAGTCCTGAGCCATTTAATGTGTGGACAAGTTGTGTTCCTTTTTTTCCTTTTATTTTAAAACGAATATTTGCACGTCTGGCCTGAAAACTTTCAAAGTTGCTGCATGATGAGATTTCTCTGTAAACACCCTGGGCAGGCATCCAGACTTCAATATCATAGGTCTTGGCTGCAGAAAAACCCAGATCTCCTGTGCAAAGGCTAATAACCTGATAGGGCAATTCCAGGCGTTTTAAAATTGACTCAGCATCGCTTAAAAGCTTTTCAAGCTCATCATAAGAAGTTTCCGGCACTGTGAATTTTACGAGTTCAACCTTATTGAACTGGTGCTGTCGAATCAATCCCCTTGTATCCTTGCCATAAGATCCGGCCTCTGAGCGGAAACAGGGAGTATAAGCAGTATATAATACAGGCAGCTTATTTTCATCCAGAATTTCATTTGCGTGAATGTTGGTTACAGGGACTTCCGCTGTTGGTATCAGGAAATAATCCCAGCCTTCCAGCTTAAAAAGATCTTCTTCGAACTTAGGCAACTGGCCGGTATGGGTCATGGATTTTCGATTCACGATAAAAGGGGGGAGTACTTCTTTATAACCATGTTCCGTGGTGTGGAAATCAAGCATAAAATTAATTAAAGCCCTTTCCAGTTTTGCCCCTGCCCCAAAATAAAGAGGAAAGCGCGCACCTGTGATCCTGGCTGCTCTGTCAAAATCGAGTATTCCTAGTTTTTGGCCCAGGTCCCAATGAGCCTGTGGCTCGAATCCAAATTCAGGTAACTTGCCGATCTTTTTTACAACCGGATTTTCCAGGCTGTCCTTTCCAACAGGAACCGATGAATGGGGTATATTAGGCAATCCAAGAAGAATTGCGTTTAATTTTTCTTCATATTCCGACAAAGATATATCCAGCTCCTTGATCCTTTTAGAAACTTCGCGCATCTCGATTACGAGGCTTTCGGCATCTTCCCCTGCTTTTTTCATAACCGCAATCCGGTCAGTTACAACATTGCGATTGTGTCTGAGCTTTTCAATTTCAAGAAGGATTTCTCTGCGGCGTGTATCGCAATCTGTAAAAATATCGATTTCAGCAGTTTCACCTCGTGCTGAAAGTGCTTTTTGAACATCTGAAAAATTTTGTCTCACGAACTTGATTTCAAGCATAACAATCCCTATATTTTAAATTGATTTATTTTGTGACTTTGTGTCTTTATGGCAGGAAAATAAACTTCCTACAACAATTGTCGTTAAAAAGGCAACAATAGTCCCATCCCGCCAGGTGAGGGGAAATCAGGCTTTTTACAAGACCATCATATAATAGAAACAAAAAAATATCACTGCAAGGCTGATTAGTCAATGATTATTGCAAGTTGACATTTGTTCTCAGTTTTGTATATTAAAGGATGTGAGGCTTTTACAAAATTACCATTTTGCAAAAGCCTCGATGTTATAATACTTGCTCAGGAGATAATACATGGAAGAAACGCTAAAAACCAAATCAGAAATTCGCAGCGACATCGCAGCAACACTGAATGTCTTACCCGATATTGAAATAAAAGAAAAAACTAAAGAAATAGAAAACCGTCTTTTTGAGTTTGCTAACTTTCTTGAATCAAAAATAGCCCTGCTTTATATCAATAACAGCTGCGAAGTAATTTCGCTGGATATAATAAAAAGATGCTTTGACTTATATAAGATCGTTGTTCTTCCTGCTCAAAACACAAGTCAATACGAAATGAAGTTAATGAAAATTGACAACATTGATAAGGATTTAAAGCCAGGTGCCAAAGGCATTTTAGAGCCTGATGCCGATCGCTGCAAAACAGTGCCAATTGAATCTATTGACATTGCAATAGTCCCAGGAATTGCTTTTGATGAGAAAGGCGGAAGGATAGGGTCAGGTGACGGCTATTATGACAGGCTTATTCCAAAACTTCCGATTACCACAAGAAAGGTCGCTCTTTCATTTGAAAGCCAGATAATTCAGCAGGTGCCTGTGGAATCCCATGACAGACATGTTGATATTATCATTACTGAAAAAAGAATAATTTATAAAATATGATGGCGTCGTAGAAAGTCCCATCTACTGCGTTGCAGCGGTTTTTCAGACACTCGGCATACTACATGTATTGCCTCGTCCCTGAAAAACCACTGCGCCTTGCACCCCAAGGGCACTTCCTGCGGGGCGTATATGGAACTTTCTACGACGCCATCAACCTTGTAGTGACTTGAAATTATTTAGGGATTCAAGATGTGCTCCAGCTTCTGGAGGTTTATTTCTTCTCCAACCGCAATGACTGTATCACCCACCTCAATCATGGCTTCAAAAGAAGGATTAAACAGCATGTTGCCATCAGGCTTTTTAATCGCAATTATTATCAGGTTATATTTTTGTCTGATCCCAGTATCCTTCAAAATGACATTGACCAGGCCGGATGAAGCACTCACCGGTATTTCTTCCATCTGGATGTCCTTACGTTTATAGGCAAATGCAAGGTCTAAAAAACTTGTAACTGTGGGACGGATAATACGGTGTGCCATACTTGCGGCACCCATATCATATGGAGATTCAACTGTATTGGCTCCCGCAGCCCGCAATTTTGACTTGGATTCTTCCTGGCTTGCCCTGGCTATTATTAAAAGATCAGGGTCCAGTTGTCTGGCTGTAAGTACAAGAAAAACATTGTCGGCATCAGAAGCAAGCACTGCAACCAAGCCTTTTGCCCGTTTGATGCCGGCTCTTATCAAATTTTCCTCATCGGCAGCATCTCCGGAAATATAAAGAACGCCATCGGCATCCATCGCAGAAATCAGTTCCGAGTTTTTCTCGATGACAACCAGGTCGAGGGGCGTTCTTTTCAGGTTTCTGCATAATACCCTGCCAATACGTCCATATCCGCATACTATATAATGGTTTTTCATCCGGTTAATTTTCTTTTCCAATCTTCTTCTCCCCAATATGATTCTGATTCTTCCTTCAACCATGAACTGCACTACGGCAGCTGCAATATACAACGTGAAACCCACCCCGAAAAAAACAAGCAATATAGTAAACAATCGTCCTGCTTTGCTGACGTGGTGTACTTCACTATACCCAACAGTGGAAATAGTGATAATAGTCATATACAGCGCATCAAGAAACCCCCAGCCCTCTATGACTATATATCCTACTGTCCCGAAAATGACGATAAACAGTGCCATTATGAACCCGGTTATTAGATGCTTTGTATTCTCCATATTACAACTTTATCAGGGAGTTGGGTTATTAACTCAAGTTTCGTTCCCTTGATTTCTATCACTGTCAAGACGGTAAGGGTTAAAAATAATATTTTTAAAGCGAAATCATTTGCTTATATTTCGTAACCGGCACCCTGTGTGACATACGATATGATCAGGCGCAAACTAGATATAACATTATTGAATTAAATAAGGTATCAAGCATCAATCTTATAGCTATTGATTGGCGCCGTGGTAAAAATCACAGACAGTAT